>Ga0310691_10003117_pt1 | contig 20508 bp, 35 predicted proteins | sample 176DNAGHGlowgp2_FD_203887 | JGI IMG/M metagenome (GOLD analysis project Ga0310691, IMG submission 203887) | Sheep rumen microbial communities from Palmerston North, Manawatu-Wanganui, New Zealand - 1766 DNA GHGlow gp2 (v2) (version 2) | ecosystem: Host-associated > Mammals > Digestive system >...
AAAAACAAAAAGATAGAAAATTAAAATATACTTATAAGTATTTCTATAATTTATACTTATAAGTATTATATTATATATAAACGTATAAGTAATACGTATAAGTATATGTATATATAGGATATATATAAAACATATAAGTAATATATATAATATATCCCTATAATTTTCCAAAAAGAAAAACGTATAAGTATACTTATATATAAAGGGGACAGCGGAAAAACATATACGTAAATACGTATAAGTATAACTTATAAATAAAAGGTATACGTAATACGTATAAATATAGGGCGCCCAGAAAAACGTAAACATAAATACATATAAGTATACTTATAAGTATAGGGCGCATCAGTAGACATATATATAAATACGTATAAGTATACCTATAAGTATACTTATAAATATACGTATAAAAAATCGTATACGTAAAACGTATACGTAGAAAGTATAAATGGAATAATGGGGCATTTTGTTCGGGACAAGGTCCGACATAGGGCGAAGCGATTTTAGGGTAATATATAGTGTTATTGTATTTATTTTATGTGCTTTTGTGTGCCTGCGCACAAATTTAGTATATTTTCAAATTTTTATTTTATATATAATTTTATATATAATATATTTTCCAGAAAATTTTGCAAAAACGTATAGCTCATATATATATTCTATAAATATTTTCTATAAATATATCTTAAACTTACCTTCTATATATATTATATCATATCTACATATACTTTGTCAAATTTTCACTTACGAATTTTCACTTTTATATATACTTATAAGTATATGTATATAAAAAAATATACGTACTACGTATAAGTAGTACGTATACATAGGGCTGAAACCCGTTTTGTTTAGGCCTTGATGTAGCCGCGCTGGGTTCCCTTGCTAGGGATCTTCACATCGACCTTCAGGACCATGCCGCACTCAACGAGCGGGCGCAGCAGAGACGGAACACTGGCCGGCTTCACGGTCTCAGTCAGTCCAGCTTCCTCAATGAGCATCGAAGCGGTCTTCGGCTCATTCACATCGCCCATGACTTCGAACAGAGCGTCACGGAGCGGGGCCTTAGCAGCCTGCTTTTCAGCGGCTTTCTCAGCCTGCTTGGCGCGGCGGGCTACACCCTGTGCATCCATCTTCTCGATGGCTTCAGTAGCGAACGTGCGCAGCTCGTCGTTGATCTCGGTGCCGTTGATAATTGCTTCATAGAATTCGCGAGTCTTCATAGGTTTACCTCTTTCTCGTGGTAGGTCACGACCCGTTAAATTAAATTTTTTATTAGGGAGAGAGTTTATTTTTTCTTTCTCTCTCACTTTCTGTATATATTATACTATAGATTTTGGTATTTTTCAAATTTTTTCTTTGGATTTCTTGGATTTTTCGGCTTTTTCTCGGGAAATTTTCTCTTTTTCTGCACGTTTTGCGGACTTTTCTGCGATTTTCAGCTGATAATCGCGCGCCAAAGAGTAGCCATCGTTGCCTTCTTCTTCGGATGCTTCCTTCGGAATGATAATGCTAAACTTCACCCAGCGGTCTTCGCCGGCTGCGTCAACAGTGGGAATCATGAGAGTGCCGGCCGCGGTCTGGCAAACATCCACGTCGTATTTCTGTGCGAGAAAAATTGCGAGATCTGTAGTAAAGTTAGCGCGCAGCTGGTCAGTGATGTTTTTCTGAGTCATAAATTTTTCTCCTTTAATTTTATTTTCTATAAATATTATATCATAAAAATTTAATTTTGTCAATAGTTTTTAGGATGGCAAAATTCACAAAATTTTATGTCAAATTTTGACTTTTATTGGAATTTTTTCTAAATTGCAGCCGGGCGCAGCTGCAGCTCATAGAATTTTCCAGCTCCAGATGCAGCTCATTCGCAGCTGCACACAAAATTTGACAATGGAGTTACTGCATATGGGCGGCCGGATTGCGGGAGCGAATGTACGCGCGAGAGACGAAAGTTAGTTGTGTCTAACTATTATAGAAAATTCATAAAATGTTAATAAAAAATTCAAAATTTATTAAAAGAAAAAACTTGAAATTTAGGATTTAGACGTGCAACGTCTAAGTTTTAGGAGAAATTAGACGTGTAACGTCTAAAAATAAAATTAGGGAAAAATAATTCCCCTAATCTTTAATAGTCGGCATAACCTCGCATGTCATTCCAGATGTCAACCGCGGTGTCGAACATGTCAAGAGCGACCTTTTCAGTGATTGGGCCGAACTCTTTAACGTATTCGTTGAAAGTGTTTTCATCCCAACACTCAACAATACCATCGCCACCGTTTTCGTAATTATGCAAAGCAAGTTTATAAAATTCTTTCCAAGTAAGTTCTTTCATTTTTATAACTCCTTTTCCTTTGTGATTATATGATATCATATTTTTTAGAGAATTGCAATAGTAGTATTTAGACGTCATACGTCTAAATTAGGAAACTTTCACACATTAAAGTGTGAAAGTCTTTTCTATCTTTTTATTTTCTCCAGTTCCAATAATTAAATAAAATATCTTCAATTTCAGGTAAAATAAAGTATTCGCTACGATAACCACTTTTTTTCATTTTTACAGTTTCGGTACAAATATTACCATCTTTGGTATAAGTTATCCACATTTTATTACCATTATAATTAAACCATACAGGGATTTTTTCTGAATCATTGTAATTATATCTATAAAGACCATAAGTTTTAACTCTACGAAGCGGATGTTTCATTTTTTGTCTCCTCCTTTAGTGTCTTTATGATACCACATTTTTAGGAAAAAAGCAAGGAGATGGCTTAGACGTAATACGTCTAAATTATTTTTTAAGAGAACTTTTCAGTTCTCTTATCTTTAAATTCTAATTAAATTAATATTCTTCCAAAGCCCACCATTCGCCATTTTGTTTAAATTGGATTGACAAGCGGCTTTCTAAGTTATCAACACCTTGCCACGCCTTTTCTGAAAATTTTTCTATCAAGTTCCATGCGTCAGGATCCCAGTCTGTTACAATTTTATCACTCGCGGCAATGACTTTATCAGGGATTTCAATTTCTTTTTCAATTACTGTTGTATAAACAAGTTTGCCTTTCATTTTTATCTCTCCCTTCAGTGTCTATATGATATCACTTTTTAAAGAAAAAATCAAGTACCAAATTTAGACGTAATACGTCTAAGATGGAAACGATACTCAAAGAGTATCGAATCCGAGTGCTTCTGCTTCGGCTGGTGTATAACGGTCGCACAGGTCAAACATTTCAGAACCTTCAAAATTTTCATCAATAACTTCCCATGCTTCGTCTTCGCTGTCGCATTCCACGAAAAACTGTTCACCCGTCACACAGTTCAAAAAAAGATAATCATACATTTTTTATTCTCCTTTCCTTTTGTGACTATAATATACCACATTTGGGAAAGAAATGCAAGTCCCCTTCTTAGACGTATCACGTCTAAAACCATTTTCGGAAAAGTGTGGGGATTAACCCCACACGTTTTTCCGCATTTTCTTGTGCTGTGCCATGCACTTGGCGAAGATTTCCTTTTCAATCAGCACATCCTCGAGACCGGTGTGATCTTCAACGAAGTCGTTGTCGCTTTTGATATAGCGGTAGAGGATCTCAGCAGTAGCCCGGACGCGTCCACGTACCATGTAACCATTGTCCTGACAGAACTTGATGTAGGTTTTCTGTTTGCAGATGGTGTCCTGCGCCATCTTCAGGGTATCCCACATGGGAATGCCGTAGGGGAGAAAATAGCGACTCTTGGACTTGGTGACATAGCGCAGGGTGTAGTTGGTAGAGCGATAGTCGAAGCGGGCGTTGTGGGCAATAATCGCCTTGACGTTGTACTTCTTGCAGAGGTCAGCCACGTGGCGCTTGGCGGTATAGATGGAAACGATCTTGCGCTGGCCTGCGGCGATCTGTGCCTCGTACATGGGGCGCTTCTCGGCATAGTACGCCGTATTGAAGAGCTGACGGTCAGCACAGAACACGTCATAGATAACGAAGCTGAAAGTCTCATAGACATTCCCCTGACGATCATGGATACAGCCGCCCAGGTCGTACATCATAGGGTCATCGAGGCCGTTGGCGGTCTCCGTGTCGATGGTCAGATAGTAGTTGCGGCGCTTGTCGATGGTCATAATAGATACCTCATTTCATAGTGTTAATCAAGTTCGGCGTCCCTTCTTGATTACGTGTATATGATACCACAGAAAAGGGATTTTGTCAATCGGTGGGTTTAGACGTATAACGTCTAAATAGGGTGGAAGTTAAACTTCCACATTAAGAATAAGTTCGGCATTTTTAATAATTTTTACTTTTTCATCTTCCGGAAAGGCGGCAATATCACCATCTTCCATATAGATTGCGTTTATAATATTATCTTCAGGTCCGACTTCTCGAATTTTCATAAAAATCATATGATCGTCAGTGGTAAAAATTTGCCCTGGCCGTACATCACAGAAATGAGTTTGCCCATCAATAAAGTTTTTAGTAATTTTCATCTTTATTCCTCCTTTAGTGTCTATATATTACCATATAATTAGGAAAAATGCAATACTTCTATTTAGACGTTCTACGTCTAAGTTCTATTTTTGAGAAAACCGGGGATTACTCCCCGGCTTCCTTGGCGGCTTTTGCGGCGGCCTTTTCGGCCTCCTTCGCCGCCCTGGCCGCCTTCTTTTCGGCGGCGGCCTTCTCACGTTCGGCCTTCTTCTCGGCCTTCTCGATCAGCTTGGCCTTGTAGTCCTCGCGCTCCTGATAGCACTCATCAGAATCCTTCTTGACCACCTTGGCCACAACCTCCACGAAGCACTCCTCGCCCTCATAGACGGTGGGGAAATTCAGCGTGTTAGAGTTAACCATACCGACGTCCTCGCCAGCTTCCTCGAGAAAAGCATACAGACGGTTAATAGTGAGTTCACGGACAGAGTTAGCAAGTGCAAGTTTCATGATTTGTACCCCTTTCTTATTTGGGACTCTTTTGTTCCCTTCAGTGTCTATATATTACCACAAAATTCAGAAAAACGCAATACCCTTGTTTAGACGTTATACGTCTAAATTGGATTCTCGGAGAAAATCTCCGATTATCCATCAAGAATCACGTCACCGTCAAAATCTTGATAAAACTGCTGATTGCCTTTATAGTCAATATATGAGTATTGTGTATATTGACCAACTTCAAGTTGCGCCCAGTCACCGGATTCACATTCGCCGCCAGTGACTCGCACAAAAGCATTATCATCGTATTTATCTAAAATGTTCTTCAGTTCTTTTACGGTCATTTGTTTTATCTCCTTTCTTATCGTGTCTATATATTACCATAAATTTTAGAAAATTGCAAGACTCTAATTTAGACGTAACACGTCTAAACCATATTTTTGGGAAAGATTACAAAATGTAATCTTTCCCTTTTGTTACCGAAGTGTAATTTCTGTCTTTTCTTTGTTAATTCTGATTTTGGAATAATCAAAATAATAATCTGTCTGCTCCGGAGTCCGCACATGTAAAGTCTTTTCAACTTTTCTTTCGATTGAACGAAGGGTTTTGTATTCCCCGTCAAGTGTTGCCCCGGCATTGAGGCACGCTCTAAGAATCTTTGCCTCAATTTCTGCATCGTTCAACGCGGTATGCGCTTCAATAAAATCAGTGTCGTTGAAAACAAAACGATAAACAGTTTCCGCGGTTGAAGAGTAATTACCTGTTTCGGTGTAATAACCATTTTTATCACAAAAGGCTTTATAAAGTTCATTGTTTGCGAGGAACTGATGAACATAACCACGAATATCTTTCACGGGGATAGTGTCAAAAGGATTGTTACACTTGTACCAATCGCAATTAAAAGCAAAAACTTTCTCATCGAAAGAGGAGTTATAAGCAAATGCAACCTCAACCTGATAGTTGCGAAAGTCCCTGATCATCTGCTGGCAGATGTATCCGAACTTGTTCATTGTGGTAGTGCGCGCCCGCATTGCCGCGACGTACAGAGGACGCTTGTCCGCATAGTAGGCGGAAGAGAACAGAGGCAGATTGTGCCAAACTTGTTCCACGACATAGGAACGGCGGCAGAGGGTAGACCAGTCCTCGGTATTAATCACAACATAACCAATATTATAGCAGAACGGCTTGTCCAGGGAAGTGGTTTCAGTGTCGAATACACAGATTTTCATGAATAGTACCTCTTTCATATAGTGTTCAGTGGGTGTAACTTCTTTTCCCTCCTGACATTATGAATTATACCACATTTTAGGCAAAAGTCAATACGCATATTTAGACGTATAACGTCTAAAAGGAATTTACGGAAAAGTGTTACATTTCTGTAACACTTTCGTTTCTTTTTAGAGATTTTTGAGAACTTCAAAAATTTCTTTTTCGGTGTATGCTCCCTCGCCCCAGGATTCCCTGTTGTGTTCCTCGTCATCGAAGAGGATTCCCTCACCGAAAAGCTCCTTCGGCGTCCCATAGGGAAGAATTTCAATTTTTGAGAACTTGACAGACTTGAGGTGAGTTTCAAGCCACTGAATTTTGACCTTTGCAACAGCTCTATTATATTCAGCCGAACCGTTGCGGCTTGTCCAGGAAATCACGTTGACGCTATATCCCTCGCGAATAAGCTTATTCAACAGGCGCGCCAACCTCTGAAGATTCACGAGCGGGCGGGCTTCAGCGTACGGGCGCACATCTTCGTGCAGTAAGTCCTCAAGCCAACCTTCCACGCCGTAAAGATCAGCAATTGTTCCATCCATATCAAAATTGATTGATTTTTTCATTTTTTATTACCTCCTTCAGTGTCTATATGATACCACATTTTGCGGAAAATTGCAAGAGTTGGATTTAGACGTATAACGTCTAAATTGGATTTTCGGAGAAAAATATTCTCCGAAAATCTTTATTGCTATTCTTCTTCATATTCAACCAAATCATTGAGGTCATCGGCCTTTTCAGCAAGCATGCCAAGATCACCAAGCATTGCATCATCAAGTGCGCTCCATGTTTCAGGATCCATTTCATCCAGAAGCGCACAGAAATTACCAATGATTTCGGCCTCTTGCTTAGTTACATAAACATGAACGGTTTTTACAATTTTCATCGTTTTTTATCCCCTTTCTTATTGTGTCTATATATTACCACAAATTTTTTTATTTTGCAAGTATCCATTTTAGACGTTGTACGTCTAAAAACGAAATAAAAACAAAACGGTAACATTTCTGTTACCGTTCTGTCATTGGTGATCACTGAGCAAGAGAGTAAACCACCTTGCGCGCCTTGCCGACCTTGGCCTCGGCCTTGGTGACGACACCGAGAGAGACGAGAGTCTTGCACGCGGCGGAAACCTGCGCGGGAGTGATTCCCAACTGCTCCGCGATACCGTCACGGGTGCAAACCTCGGTGGGATTCGCGGCGAAGAAATTGCGGACGGCCTCGACACGGGCGCGGGCCTCGCGCTTGTCCTTGGTGTCGGAGCTGGCGCGCTTGGCGTTGCGTGTGTCCAGCTTCTCAATGAGCTGACGGGAAGCCTCGTCCATAGCGTCAGAGATGTGAGCGTCAAGAACGGCCTGGAAGTACTCGCGAGTAGTCATAGTGATTTTCCTTTCTGCGCTTCATGCGCTTGCGGTAGGTCGCAACCCTTATTTGTTTTTGTCCCTTTCCCTTGGGACAATTGTATAATACCACAAATTGCGGGAAAACGCAATACCCGTTCTTAGACGTTACACGTCTAAAAACAAATTTTAGAGAAAAGGTTACATTTCTGTAACCTTTTCCCCTTTTTGCTTACTCCTCGGCCGGGTAAGTATACACGACCTTCGACTTCTTGTCGATCTTCGCCTCGGACTTTACTACCGTGCCATCTGCCACAATCGGCTTGCAAGCGGCGGTAACCTGACCCGGCGTGATGCTGAGAGCCTCGGCAATCTGGTCACGGGTGAACGGCTCACCCTGATGGTCACAGAGGAAGTCAAGCACAGCCTGACGGCGGGCCGCAGCTTCCTTCTTCTCTTTCGTCTCGGTGGTCTTGCGCTTCTCGTTCTTGCTGTCGAGAGCCGCAATCAGCTCCTGCGCCTTCGTGGTCAGCTCGTCAGAAACCTGAGCCTCAGCGATAGCAACGTAAAATTCACGAGTCGTCATAATAGGTATCCTTCCTGCACCTTAGTGCCACGGCGTTCGGTCGCCACCCTAATTTTTTTCTGTCGGGATTTCGTTCCCTTCAGTGTCTATATATTACCACAAACAACCCCGAAAGTCAATACGGTGGTTTAGACGTAACACGTCTAAGTATAAAAAGAGATGATTAAATCATCTCTTCATTATAGAATGCAATAATTTTGATTGCGGCCTCTTCGGGAGTGAGAACGGTCACGTCACCATCATCCCAAGGAAAACAGTAACTTTCCACTTTCCCGCTTTTAGTTTCGTATGTACTTTCATGCGCGGCAACGTCTCCCGCGCACCACGGGAAGCGAAGTTGCCAACCCTCATAAAGTTCATTCATACTGCATGGAATATGCAAAGAGTCAAGAATGCTTTTAATAAAAGAAATGCGCTCATAATAATTTTTCATTTTGGGAACCTCCTTAAGTTCTCTTTTGTTTTGTGAGTATAGTATAACCGATTTTCGGAAAAATGTCAATCCTACTTTTTAGACGTTTTACGTCTAAACCAGATTTTCGGAAAAATCGAGGGAAGAAATTTTCCCTCGATTTCCGTTGTGATATTTTAGAAGAAACTGATGAGGAGGAAGTAGTCACAGAAGATTTCCCCTGTTTCCTCGGACACAAACCTCAACTGTGTTTCGTTCTCAAAGTAGTAAACCTGCATGCTGTGGTGTTCATTGCGTACATAGTGCGTTGCATAGAAATCGTTGACAGCGGCCATGCGTGCGGCGGACTCTGTGGAATACGGCACCCCGACATAAGTCTGTCTTCTTCCGGGATTGTTGCTTCCCTCTTCTTTGACTACGATAACTTTCATTTGAGTTACCTCCTTCATTTGATGGTATAAGTATACCACCTTATGTTTGATTTGTCAATGCAATGACTTAGACGTATCACGTCTAAATAGTTGTCACTTCCGAAGAAGTGACATTTTGTTACCAACCGAAATCAAAACGATCTTCCCAGAAGCAAAACATTTGACAATCTGTAAGACCGATTGAAAAATCGGCTTCTTCTGTCCATTGGAATTCTACTTCCATTTCTACTTCTTCTTTTGTATCGAAAAAATGCTTTTCAATACGCCCGTCATCAAATTCGATAATTAATTCAAACATTTTAGTACCTCCGTTAATTTCTTTTCTTTAGGATGTATATAATATACTACTTTTCGGAGAAATTGTCAATCACTCTCTTTAGACGTATCACGTCTAAAACGTTTTGTGAAAAATGGCGGGACATCCGGAGGTAAGATGTTGCCCGCCCCATCGTATCAATTTTATAATTTTGGGAAAGTAGTTGGTGGCATTGCCGAATTTTTTCTCTATCGTCATCCGTTCCAACTTTTACCTGGTGATCTCATTTCCCTTGCGGTACTTTTTCCATTTGTTGAACCTTGACTTCCCCTTCAGTGTCTATATATTACCATATTTTTCGGAAAACGTCAATATGTGAATTTAGACGTTAAACGTCTAAACAATAGTTTCGGGAAAATTACTTCTCCCGATAACCGTGTTCGACTTCCCAAAAATAGTTGTCGTTTTCTCTCTGATTTCGGGAAATCTCATCTTCACATTTCTTGATGAACCAAATCAAAAGAATAATTGCCAGAATTACCAAAATTCCCCAACTAATCGGATTATCCATCATTTGCAGCTTCCTTTCTGATTTTCTATATATATTATACTACGAATTTTAGGAAATTTCAAGCCGCAGCTCGCAGCTTCCCAGCTCGCAGCTGTCAATTCTGGAAAAATCCAGTCCGGGCACCATGTCACGGGACATGGTGCGGTTCCCCTCATCCAGAATCGGGACTGTGGCTTCCCTTCCCCAACTGACGAGGATATTATACCACGAATTTCCGAAAAACACAAGATCTCGGTTTAGACGTGAACGTCTAACACTATATATTGTGGTTAGTTGGCACTAACTGTGACACGTCTAAATTTAGACGTTCACGTCTAAATTTTTTTGACACGTCTAAATTTTTGACACGTCTAAAAAATCTGTGGAGTTAGTGGCAACTAACTTTAAGGCAAAATGAGAAGGCCTCCGAAAAGGCCTCCTCGTTTATCTTGTATAGTGGAATGTGTATCTGTCGAGGTATTCACAATGCCACTTTACCCAATTAATACTCATTTCATAGTTCATCCTCTTGAGGATAGGATACACACCGAGGCCTGCGGCTCTGTACAGTTCAACGGCGGTCTTTCTTCCTGCAAGCCTCACCTTCTTGTCTCTGATTCTATCAGCATAGGCAAGTACAGCCTCAACAGAATCCATGTCAACCTTGTCCCTGAGCAGGAAGTTGTACGTCCGAACGGAAAAGCTCTGAATCATTTTTATATCCTCCTTTAATATTTTCATCATGGAGGCCTCCGGAGAGGCCTCCGCTTGTCTCAGGCGGGACGCCTTGCCTTCAGCTCCTCGAGGGTAATCTCGGGGAGGCCTGCCTGCACCCGCAGGGCGTTCTCATAGGCGAGGTAGTAATTGTCCGCCTTGGCCTGAGCAGCCTCGGCCTCGGCCTCATAACCACACCGCCTCCAAAGATACGCGGTATAGTCAAGACGGGCATGTTCCTCAAGGGAATAGTTGCAGATAACATCGTTTTTCATTGTAAATACCTCCTTAATTTTAGCGGTTTCGCTCTTGCTCATCAGTGCAGGACTTGTACCTGCAGACCGCCTCGGCGGAGGGGAGTTAAAACTCCCCGCCCGCTTCATAATATTCCTCGAGAGTCATGATACACCGCTCATAACAGGCGTCGATCAGGGCAAAGTATTTTTTGCCGTGAGGCTTATTCTTGCTATGATTCCAAAAGGTCTGAATCGTGACCTTTTCCTGTCCGCTGGTGCTAACCTTGGAGCGGACAAGCCCAAGTTCCTCGAGCATGTTCAGAAATTCCACGCGGTCAAAAATGAATCCTTCCTGATAGCACACCGCGACACCCTCGGCCACGACAGGAACATACTTCACATACTTGACCTTGGAGCGGTACAGAAAATCAAGCTCCCCTGCTCCGGTTTTGTCCTCAAAACACTTGCCCTTCCTGCGGCTGTCAACGGCGCCCTGTTTGGACACCTTATCAGCCTGCCCAAAGTGTTCCTTGTTGGCACGCTCAAAGGCCTTGCCCCACTTGCCACAATCAGTGGCCTTGTAAGAATCGAAAGAATACAACATTTTTTGCTACCTCCAAATTTAAATTTTCAAGTGGCTTTTATCTTGCCCTTGTGATTCTCATTATACTCATAAATTTATGAATTGCAAGACCTTTTTTCAATTTTGACGGCTAAAATTGAATCTTTGACATTTTGCACAAAAACAGCCCCGGGGTTATTGCGGGATTTGTGCAATTTCACCACGACCCAAATCGGCCTCCCTGGTAACAATTCCCACCGAAATAAAAATTTTAACTCCTACCAAAACAATTTCCCATTTCAACTTCTTCTAATTTCTTCACCGTTATCCACTTTAAAGTAGAAACAAAACCCAAACCTAAACCTAAAGCTCCCGAGGTGATCATATGTCTTATATACCTCCACGCTATCGTCGATGGCTTCAAAACCAAACCGCACGTCGCGCAAATATTCCCTACCCAACTGACGCAGTCGTCTACGAACGCTCATCAAATAACCCCTACTGGGAATCCCGACGCCAAACCGCTCTCGACAATATCCCATCATCCTACTCCATAAATTTCCCAGTCGACCGCATCGAAAAATTTTTATATACGGCCGCAGACTTCGAACGACAAAAAGAACTCGATTTTCTCAGTAAATTCTATACCGGTTCAACTTCAAATGGAGAATCTATCACTGACCAATTCAACATTCTTTTCCAAGGCCGCGATCTCTACGCCCGCGTAAACGACCGCATTAAAACTATCCTAAACTCAAGACAGTTCCAAAAAAACAAAACCTATGGTAAAAAAGGCGGCGCGACCCATGAAAACTATACTGGTATGGCACCTAACCTATCTGCGCTTTTTGCATCTTATCTTGAAACCGCGCTTCAAGGCCCAATGTAGAAGATGAGAGAAAAGATTAATGGAAATTCTTCTGCGGCCGACATGTAGCGGTATTTTGATGAAGCATTTGAAGAAGCAGTTATGGCGGCGTCTGAACGTATGACATAGATTACAGATGACGTGGGATATGGAACTGGTATAGATTGGAAACCAATTGATGAAGTACTTAGTAGCAACCCGCGCGCAAAAGAACTATTTATGGAAGCATTAAAAGGTGCAATTGGTAATGAAAACATTTAGACCCTTTTGGATACAATGCGCGCGCAGAAAAAACAAGGTATAACCAAGCAACAAACTCGTACACTTATAAAACAAAACTTAAAAAATATAGGCGGCCGCACAGCTTCAATTGGTGGTATTGTGGTGGAAAATGCGATGGCTATGTTAGCGGAATCCGTTAATAGCATGAGTGGCGGTAATGAAAATCTCCACTACTCTATGAGCGCTGAAGGCATCGCCCGCAATATGGTTAAGACTGATACTGCAATGATCTTTAGTGCGACTAAAGAGATAGATACAGATGCGGTCATGCAATCACTTAATGAAATTTTAAGTTCAAATAACGGTAATATTTTAAATGCATACGAACGAGTTTCAGAATTCTATGATAAGTGGGAAAAAGATTTAGATGAACTTTATACTGTATTTGTAAACTCGAAGAACTATGGAATTGGTGCTGACGGTCGCAATTACGTAGAGAAATAGGAAGGTTCGTTAGAAGATTTACCGATGTTTTTAGATAGAGCTGGAATTTCAGTTGGAAATGCACATGACTTTTTATTATTTGCCTATAATACTGGTGAAGACGCTGTGCGGAATGGGCAAAGAGAAGAGTTTATGTAGGAATGCGTTAATGCGCTTAAGGCGGCCGCGGCGTATTTAATGTTTGATGACTATTAGAGTATTGGACAAGGAGATGCAAAATCAATACATATGTATTATTTAAGCGGTAAGTATATTCCTGCTTCTGTTGTATTTGAAAGTATGGCATAGGCGGTCGCTGAGTCCAAAGATACTTCAAAAGCAACAGTTAAATTGCCGAATCCAGTACAAGATCGCGGCCCAGAATGGAGTGACTTAAAAGGTAGCACGAGTAATGACGCGGCTTTTAAAGAAGCTCTGTGGGCGCATTGGTAGCAAGAATATGAAGATGCTAAAATAGCGTCCAATTGGTCTGTTTCTTTTACTTTACGTATCAAAGCTATTCTTGCGGCGTCCTAAAAATTTGACATTTCCTTCCCCTTATGTTATAATATAAACATAAGGGGATAAAATTTACACAGGAGAACGTATACGTATTACATATCATACCCCGTATACATTAGTACGTATATACTATATACAATACTTGCCTAAGAATAGATTACGTTTAGATTTCTCTCTCCAAACAACAGAAGAACGGCTCAAATTTTTAGAGTCTTATCTCCCCACCATTACATTTACCCCAGACGAACACGAAACGGAAACTTTATCAGATTATGTACTCTGGGGCAAAAATAAAGATGGTCTAAATGCCCAATAGGAAGGCATCGTAACCATAAAAGAATGGGAACAATCTAGCTCGCGCGCCGAATCCATAGAAGACCTAATGGAACAACCCGGTTTTCAAGAAGCCAAATTCACCAAGTTAAATGCGACCCATTATCGTACAAAACGCGTTGTATTTGATCGAGAAGATACGCTTAAAAAGGCTCCGCCACACTTAATCCCAATCTTTAAAGAGTTATTTGCATAGATTGACTACATAGAACTAATTATAAATTATTATGATTTACTTCATGGAAAACGAACAACTCCACCACGCGATTCACTACTCAAAAACTTTACCGAAGAAAAACGACAACAATGTGAAGAGAAAGCCGCAGAATTAAATTAGCGCTAGTACTTAAAGATGCGGCACCGCCTAGTAGAGTTAAGGACAGAACAATATACGTATCGTGATTCGGTTTATAATACGATACTGCCGCGAGTTGATACTCATATTGAAACTGAGTCTCCACTTCGTTTTGATAGTGATATTGAAGTGCGGCCGTTCGGTCTGCATGACAACTCTAAATGGGCACAAAAAGTTTTTTAGTCACCGCCAAATCCATTTATCTTTAATGAAAAAGATCTATAGCGGGTTAGTGATATGATTTGGAAGCCAAAAGAACAAAATAGCAACTTATATTTTGACTTTTGTAATCCAGAACACGTTTTAATATTATATAAGAATTATGCACTTTTTGAAGTTGAGATGGAAAATGATCCGGAACACATCAACTCATCTTCAGCCGCAGTATTTCGTACTCTTAAATTTTATGAACAAAGCGCGCGGCTCAATGATTTATAGCATGAGTTACTTTAGATGAAAATACATGGAGCGTCAAATACAAAAATCGCTTCTACTTTAAATTAGAAATATGGTACGTCTTATAATGATAACTATATTTCTACTATATATAGAAAAAAGATTATTCCAACTATTGCAGACTCCGCGAGACTTCATAGACTTATAATGGAGAATATATTTTATCCAGAAAACTTTAAGAAATGTAAAGATTGCGGCCGGCTCTTTTTGCGCGATCCAGAGTTCTTTGTGAAATAGCACAAGGCACCCGATGGATACGCACCAAGATGCAAGAGTTGCTCGAAGAAGAAAAGAGAGGAGGAAAAGATTAGATATGAATAGCAATTCATCACTTATGGACTGCATAATAAAAATGGAACCACTTGAGTTTGCGGGATTAGCAAAGTTACTTGGAGTGGCTATTGTTGAAGATAATCCAGATAAAGAAGCAGAGCAAAAAGTAGTGCCGCGCTCCTTTACTGATGTCTTTGCGGATGTTATGGCCAAGTTTGATAAGTTAGGAAGATCTAAGAAAAGAGAAATTATAAAGTTAGTTAAGAAATCGAATAGTATGAGAAGGGGGCATGAATAATGCCGGTTATTCCTAAAATCCCTAGGCCGGCCGCAAATACATCTAAGAAATGTGAAAGATGCGGCCGGTCATTACCGCTTTCCTAGTTCTCTCTTACTCACAGCAAATTTTATCTGGATGGATACTTACCCTTCTGTAATGAATGCATTGCCGAAATAATAAATGAGTCAGACGGAAATTGGACAACAATTGATAAAATTTGTTAGTGGGCTGATATTCCTTTTGTGGTGAAAGAATGGGATAGAATTGCGGGGATGACATTGCCAACTGAAACTTGGGCTACTTATGCTAAGGTTTTCTCTACACAAGAATATGAGAATCTTGGGTGGGGGGACTATTATAGGTAGTATAAGAAGTTAAAGGAAGTTGGATTGATAGAAGAAGAAGTACCCGAAGTACGCGAAAAGCGTTATTAGGATTTGCGGCGTAAGTGGGGTGAAAACTACGATGATGAAGAGCTAAATCATCTTGAAGATTTATACCGCGGCCTTATGAATACGCAAAACATTAACGGCGCGCTCCAAATCGATCAAGCGCAAAAGCTCTGCAAGCTTTCTTTAGAGATAGATAATCGTATCCGAGCAGGAGATAAAGAAGTTGATAAATTTATGTCTTCGTATGATAAGATTATTAAGAGTGCTGAGTTTACGCCGAAGAACGCAAAGAATGCTACTGACTTTGATTCATTTGCTGAAGTTGCATATTGGCTTGAAAAGCATGGAAAGATTAATAAGTTCTATGATGATGTTACGCGCGACGTCATAGATGAATCACTTAAGAATATAGAAAACTATAATCAACGACTTTATGTGAATGAAGGCGGCATTGGTGAAGAAATTTCCCAACGCTTGCGCGCACTCAATATGGCAAATAATATTGAGCAAAATAATGGAGTTTATGATATTCAACCGGACTTTAATCCAGATGAGTATGATAATGATGCATATATCATAGATGGTGAAGAAGATGAGTTTGATCCGGGTGGTGAAACATAATGGCAGTAATTGAATTAATTGACCCGGAATCATTACGCTTTAATACTCAAGAAAAGCTTTACCATGGGGGTATCGAATTAGAGAAAGGAGTTGTTATTACCCCTCACTTTTTAGAGAAGAATTAGGATTTTCTTTAGGAGTGCTTTTAGTTATTTAGTGTTTATCCAGATGTTTTTCTTGATCTGATTACTCCAGAAAGTTCTAATTTTACTCTATTTCCTTATCAACGTATATTTCTGCGCGCGTGCATGAGATATACTTATATATATATTACTGCGGCCCGTGCTACGTCGAAAACTTTTCTTTCGATATTAGCAAAATACCTCCAATGTGTGTTCTTACCGAACCACGTTGGATCTATTGTGGCGCCGAACAAGGGCCAAGCCGCGAAAATTAGTAAGTAGAAAATACAAGAAATCTGGCGTATTTGGCCTTTACTTAAAAATGAGTTAGAGCCAGGTAATAATGAAGGTGTCCATGCTAATTTTGGTAAGGACTATATTGAATTATTCTTTAAGAATGGCGCTCGATTAACCGTTGTTGGCGCTCTTGATAGCGATCGTGGTATTCGTACTCATGCGACTCTTATTGATGAAGCTCGTGATCAAGATGGTGATGCTATTAATGAAATCGTCTTGCCGCAAATGAACGTTTCTCGAAGAATGGATAATGGACTTGTTAATCCATATGAAAAGATCAATACATAGGTGATTTACGCGACATCTGCTGGAACTAAAGCATCATATGCCTATGAAGCTTTAATTGATACTTTTGAGAAAGCAATAATTGATCCAAAATCTAGTTTCTGTATAGGGCTTGATTATAGGATTCCGGCGATGCATGGGTTAATTGATCCTACATATGTAAAAAACTTGAAGTTATCTCCTTCTTACAATGAAGTTACATTCGCGGCCGAGTATCTTGGCGTATGGCTTGGCGGTGGTGAAGATTCTTGGTTTGATTATTCTAAACTTACCAAATATAGAAAAATTAAGAATCCAGAATGGACTCAAAAATTTAGAGACAGTAAAGATGTTTTCTACTTAATTTCAGTAGACGTAGGTAGATTACACGACTAGACAGTTGCTTGTATATGGCGTGTCAATATTCGTGATAATAAATACTATTCGACGCTTGTAAATTTATTTGTCCTTGGACGTCAAGCTGAAACCAAGACTTTTACTTAGTAGGCGGCCGACCTAAAAGAACTTATTGCAACATATCAGCCGCGCGAAGTAGTCATAGACTGTAATGGACTTGGTGTGGGGCTTGCAGATGAAATGATTCGTACTTAGATAGATAGTGATGGTAACGAACTGCCGGCCTATGGATTCTTTAATAATGATGATTATAAAAAGATCCAACCGAAAGACGCACCACAAATTCTCTATTCTTTGAAAGCCAATGGACCCTTAAATTCAAAAATCCATGGTAATGCCTACTCACGTATTAATAGTGGTATGGTTCGCTTTTTGATAAGCGAACAAGATGCGCGAGCCGCGCTTCTTGCTACAAAAGTTGGTCAAAAAATGAAAACAGAAGAACGTGTTAAACGTTTAATTCCTCATGAGCTTACCACTAAGTTATTTGAAGAAATGTCTAACTTGCGGTTAAAAAAGAGCGGCCTTGATATAGTACTCGAATAGATTAATGCGCGCTTCCCAAAAGATAAATATTCTGCATTTGCCTATGGCCTATGGAGAATAAAAGAGTTGGAAGAAGCGAACTATAAACGAGTTACTAGAATGAGAGCTGGTCAGCCGCGTTAGTTAATTTTCTTTACTGGAGGACAAACTTAAAATGGAAGAGACACGTCAAACGATAGATTTAACCACTTTTAAAAATGCTTTTGCAGATATGGTAGTTAAAAGTGAGAAATCTTGGAATGATTCTTTAGGTTTTTCTTTACATACTCGTAAATTAAAAGAATATACTAAAGAAGAAGTTGAAAAAATAATTAATAGTGGTTCTTTATAGGCATAGCAACAACTTTCACGTAATTTCTTCTATAAAGATGGTTTTTATAAGCGTATTTTAATTTATTATGCTACAATTTTGAAATACATAGGTATATTAATCCCCAATCCAAGTGCGGGTAATGAACTCTCCACCCCTTATGTACAAAAACGGTATAATAATGCATTAGACTATCTTGACAGAATGAATTTAGCCGAACTACTTACTCGTATTTCATTACGTGCTCTTATAGATGGTTGTTATTATGGCGTGCTCCGGAACGTAACTAAAAATGACTTTGTCATTTTAGATTTGCCCGCAGAATATTGTAGATCAAATTTCCGTGACTTTCACGGGAATGATATAATTGAATTTAATGTCCTTTATTTTAACACTATTATTGATGAAGATGTTAAAAAATAGGCATTAAAGGTATATCCAAAAGAAATTGCAGATCATTATCGTCGTTATAAAAAGAGTCAAGTAAAAACTCCTTGGATAAGGATACCTTCAGACATTGGTTTTTGTTTTTCTCTTACAGACGATAATAGGCCTTTCTTTTTGGATGTAATTCCTGCGACTATTGATTATGATGAAGCAGTAGAAACAAATAAAGAAAGAGACTTAGAAGAGATTCGTAAGATTATTGTTCAAAAGATACCACATTTATAGGATGGTATGCTTTTATTCGAGCCAGAAGAAGCCGCGGTGATGCATCAAGGCGCAGTCAACATGATGAGTGGTAATAAAAACATAAGTGTTTTAACTACTTATGCCGATGTTGATTCTGTTGTGTCTAATACTGCATCTGAAGCAGCAACTAATGCATTAGAAAAGAGCTTATAGAATATCTATTCTAATACTGGTGTTAGTGGCCAATTATTTGCGCCGACCGGTAGTCAAGCATTAATGATTTCTATAAAGAATGATATTTCTTTAATGATGATCTTAGGTAATAAATATTCTCGTTTCTTAACTTTTATCGTTAATACTCTTTTTGCTAATTCAAATATCACATTTAAATACACTTTATTGCCAATATCATATTATGATGTTAGCGACTATATTACTGATAGTTTTAAACTCGCGCAGAGTGGCTACAGCTTTTTATTACCAAGTCTGGCATTGGGTATAACTTAGAAAGATTTACTTAATTTAAAGAACTTGGAGAATGATGCTTTAGACCTGTTGACGAAATTAGTTCCACTGTCCTCTGCCTATACTTAGGGTACTGGTCAAGTTGGCCGCCCTGAGCTTCCTGCGGATCAAAAGTCCTAGAAGACTATTCAGAATGAGTAGTCGCTGGATAATAATGGAGGTACAAATGGATAAAGCATTATACGATTTTGAAGTACGCGTTTATGGCGAGCTGGAAAAGTATAATGAAGTATTAAGCAAAGCAAGATGTCGAATCTTTTATAAATATGAAAATCGTAATGGAACTTATATTACTGATGAATTTGCTGAGAAACTTTTAAGTTCTCTTCCATATGCTCCTGTTAAAGGTATATATACAGAAGATGATTACACAGATCATGGTGCGGCACGTAGTTTGGGTCGTATTTATGGTATTGTTCCAGAATCACCAAATATCTCTTGGGAAAATTTTCTTGATGAAGATGGTGTGACTAGAACTTATGCTTGCACCGATGTGTTAATCTTTACTGCTCTTTATAAAGAAGCTAATGAAATAGTTGGTAAAAGCCAATCTATGGAACTTTATGCTCCATCTTTAAAATATCATGAAGCAATTATTCACAATCGGCGTTATATCGTATTTGATGAAGGTTGCTTCTTGGGCTTACAAGTTTTAGGCGATAATGTAGAACCTTGTTTTGAAGGCGCTTCATTCTATACTTTACAGAACTCAATTGAACAAGCTATTTATTAGATAAAACAATATGGAGGTACTAAAATGCCTAAAATTAATTTTAAACTCTCTGATGCTCAAAAGTTTGAAGCTATTTGGGCTTTATTAAATCCAGAGTTTAATGAAGAAGGCAATTGGACCGTTAATTACGGTATTACTGCCGTTTATGATGATTATGCTCTTGCCGTGAATTATGAAAATGGTGATATGGTTAGAGCTTATTATACAAAAGATGATTCCAATGACATGGTTGAACTTGGCGAAATCGTGAAGTGCTATGTTATGGATATTACCGAAGCAGAGAAGAATACTATTGATACGCTGCGTGCACTCAATGGTGATACATATGAAGTTGTGAGTGATGTTCTTACTAATGCTCAAGAAAACTTCGAGAAAATTTCTGAATTTTCCACCAAAATTGAAGAGTTAAATACTCAGATCTCTACTTTGGAAACAGAAAGAGATAACGCTAATGGGCAGGTTGCTGAATATACCGAGAAGTGGGAATCTGCTAATAACGCTATTACTGCTCTTAACGAAGAGTTAGATAATTTGAAAGCTTACAAGCTCAATATTGAAACTGAGCAAAAGAATGCTGTTATTGATGAGTATTCTGAGCATC
>Ga0310691_10003118_pt1 | contig 20498 bp, 12 predicted proteins | sample 176DNAGHGlowgp2_FD_203887 | JGI IMG/M metagenome (GOLD analysis project Ga0310691, IMG submission 203887) | Sheep rumen microbial communities from Palmerston North, Manawatu-Wanganui, New Zealand - 1766 DNA GHGlow gp2 (v2) (version 2) | ecosystem: Host-associated > Mammals > Digestive system >...
AATTGACTATATCAAGAAATCCAAGTACCTGATCCGTACCAGTCTTGCGATTCTCGGTCTGGCTCTGGTCATGGGAATCATCAATGCGGTCGGCGGAAGAGGGTTCATGAATCTCGGCATTGACTTCGCTTCCGGTACCAAGCTCACCGTAACCAGTGATACAACTGTAACCATTGATGATGTCAGCGCGGAACTCAGCAATCTTGGCTACTCCGGCTTCTCGTATCAGGCTGCCGGGGATTCCACGGTCTATGCGACAACCAAGCAGCCGCTGACCACGGATCAGCTCAAGGAAATCAAGTCGGCATTCAAGAATAAATACGGTCAGGAGCCCGGCGACAACGTCGTTACTCCGATCGTGGGAAGAGAGCTTGTCCGCAATGCCTTTATTCTCACCATCGTTGCCTGGATTGCGATGCTTGCCTACATTGCCTTCCGCTATGAGTGGGACTATGCCGTATCCTGTCTGCTTGCGCTGGTGCATGATGTCGGCATTACGCTTGCGATGTTTGCGATTCTGCGGCTTGAGGTCAACACTGAGGTCATCTCCGTACTGCTGACGATCATCGGTTATTCCATCAACAACTCCATCGTTGTATTTGACCGGGTAAGAGAAGCTGTCAAGGATACCAAGGGAAAGCCGGACTACAAACAGATCGTGAACGATTCGCTGGATCGGACGCTGCTGGTTTCCCTGTATTCCTCCTTTACAACTCTGGCTCCGGTTGTGATGCTGCTGATCCTTGGAAGCAGATCGATCTTCACCTTTACCTTCGCGATGCTCGTCGGTCTGATCGCAGGTACGTTCTCTTCTGTGTTCATCGCTCCGACCATGTGGAAGTATATCCGCGAACACTATAAGCCTAAGGAAAAGAAGAAGCAGAAAAAAGAACCAAAGGAAACGCTGGACGAATATACCATCAAGGGAATCAACGCGTAAAAATCAGAAAATGAGCGGCAGCCGGAGTGCTGCCGCTCTTGTTTGAAAGAGGGGAAAATGATACAACTACTAGGACGGATGGAGAACAACCATGGAGTATAACGAACTTAGATCCCGGCATTCCGTGTTCTATTATCATGATTTCACGCTGACGGAAAGCAATGCGGAATTCCGGGTTGATTTTGATTTTGAAATTGAAGGTCTGAGTCATTTCAATCCTCAGATGATCATTCCCAAACCGGCCGGGGAAGAAACCTATTCCAACCTGCGGACAGTACGTGAAGCCGCTTTTTCCCTTGGAATGGTGGAACTGATTTCCTATTGGAAACTGACCTGCGCGCCCCGTGTGGTCATTGAGTGCGGCATGCTGGATGAGGCGCAGATCCGGTGGTGGAAGAAGCTGTATTTCAATGGCCTGGGTGAGTTTTTTTATAAGAATCATATTGAAACCACCGAGGCGGAGATGATGGAGATCGTACCTGTCGGAGAAGTGATTACCGGCCGTCCCGACAGCCGCCGCTGCAGCGGCAATCTGATTCCGTGCGGCGGAGGAAAAGACTCCTTTGTAAGCATGGACCTTCTGAAGGATTCCTTTGCGGAGAATCATGCCTTTATCATCAATCATGTCATGTCGGCGGTACACTCCGCCATGGCGGCAGGCTACCGTGGAGATAAACTGATTATTGTCGAGCGCACGCTTGATCCCCGCATGCTGGAATTCAACAAGCTGGGGTATCTCAACGGCCATACGCCGTTTTCGGCACTGTGCGCATTCGCTTCGGTCCTTACGGCGGTGATCTATGGCAAGCAGTATATCTGCCTTTCCAATGAGGCAAGTGCCAACGAACCGACGATTCATAATTCCCGAATCAACCATCAGTATTCGAAGACCTTTGAATTTGAACTGGACTTCAAGCATTACATGGATACCTGGATTACTCCGGAGGTTCATTACTTTTCTCTGCTGCGGCCGCTTTCCGAACTGCAGATCGCCGGAATCTTCAGTACCCTGAAGGACTATCATTCCGTGTTCCGTTCCTGCAATGTCGGCTCCAAGGAAGAGAGATGGTGCGGGCACTGTGCCAAGTGTCTGTTTGTCTGCATCATGATGTCTGCGTTTCTGGAGGACGGTGATATCCGGAATATTTTCCATGCGGATATGCTGAATGATGAAAGCATGAGTGATCTGTTCCATCAGCTGACCGGCATGAGTGATGACAAGCCGTTTGAGTGTGTCGGAACCAGAGAAGAGGTCAACCTTGCCATAGCGGTATCGATTGCCCGCCATAAAAAGAAGGGGCAGGCTCTGCCGAAACTGTACAGAATGTATGAGGAAAGCAGCTATTATCCGTATTACCGTGACAAGCGGATTGACTGGGATGCGTGGAACAGTGAAAACCTTGTGCCGGAGGAATACGCGGCCCTGATCCATGCGCGTATGAAAGAGAGAAAACAGAATGAAGACTGAAGCCTGGATCAACGAATTTGCCGGCCGGAAGATTCTGATCTGGGGATTTGCGAGAGAAGGCAGATCCTCCCTGCGCTGGATTCATACACTGCTTCCGGATCTTCCGGTGACAGTCTGTATTCCTTCCAGGGAACTTTCCGCCCTGAACAGAGAAAAGGAATTTGAGCCGGTATCCTATATCGCTCAGGAGGACATGGTTCCTTCTGACTATGACATGATCATAAAATCAGCAGGTATTGTCATTCCCGAGGGGATGGACCGCTCCAATATTACCCAGCAGTCTCAGCTGTTTCTGAAACATCACCGTGATCAGACCATCGGCATTACCGGAACAAAGGGAAAAAGCACGACCGCGAGTCTGACGCATGCCATTCTCTCGGAAAAGACAAAATCGCATCTTGTCGGGAATATCGGAATTCCCTGCTTTGATATTCTGCCGGTTCTTGAAGATAATGAACCGGTTGTATTTGAGATTTCCTGTCATCAGCTCGAATACAGTCCGTACAGCCCCCATATCGGCGTGTATCTGAATCTGTATGAGGAACATCTCGATCATTACCGGGATTTCCAGGCATATGCGGATGCCAAGGCAAATGTCTTCCGTCATCAGAAGGAAGGGGATACTGCCATTCTGAACGAAGCGCTTCCCTATGTGAAGGAACGCCCGGATGCCCTGCGGATCGGCAGGGATATCACGGTAAATGGAAATACGATCCGGGTCACAGATCATCAGGTGGAAGTAACAGACTGCCGGCTGATCGGAACCCATAATCTGCTCAACGCCGGGGTTGCCTACGCGGCCACGCTCAGCTATGGAGTCAGTGAACAGCAGTTTCTGAAGGCTCTTTCAGAGTTTGTTCCGCTTCCTCACCGGCTGGAGAAAATCGCGGAGAAAAACGGCGTCATCTTTGTCAATGACAGTATCTCCACGATCGGCCAGGCATCCATTGCGGCTTTGAAATCGTTGCCGCAGACGGAAGTCATTCTGATCGGAGGGATGGACCGGGGGATTGATTACCGGGAGCTTGAAGACTGGCTTTATACGCATCCCCGTCTGCATGTGATTTTCATGTACGCAACCGGAAAGCGGATCTATGAGGAACTGAAGGAGAAAAACCATCTTCACGCCGGCATGCATGTATGTCAGGATCTTGAGGAAGCGGTTCATACCGGGGCAGCGCTCTGTCATCCCGGCGGGATTCTGCTGCTTTCTCCGGCTGCCTCCTCCTATGATCATTTCCGCAACTTTGAAGAGCGTGGAGAGGTATTCGCGCAGCTCGTTGAAGCCTTATGAACTATCAGATTGCGGATCCCGATCCTTCAAAGCTCATGGAGCGCTGGCAGCTTTCAGAACTCTGTGCCCGCCTGATTGCGGCATCTCTTCTTTCGGAAGAACAGATCCGGGAGCTTCTGGATGCCGACAGTACCATCCGGGTGAGCAAGGCTCCCTGCATTGATCAGGTGTGTCAGGCCCTCATGGAAGCGAAGAGAAAAAAGCAGAAGGTGTTTGTGGCAGGAGACTATGACGCCGATGGTGTCTGCTCTACGGCGATCATGAAGGATACGCTGGACAGGCTCGGGATTGAAAACGGATATTATATTCCAAACCGGTTCAGGGAAGGCTATGGCCTTTCCGCTGCCACGGTCAGAGCCGCGTCTGAAAAAGGCTATCAGCTGATTGTGACAGTTGACAACGGCGTCAAGTGTCATGAAGCGATTGCCTGCGCGCATGATCTCGGCATGAAGATTATCGTGACCGATCATCATCGCATGGAGGAAGAGGTTCCTGCGGATCTTCTCGTGCATCCGGATCTTATGGAGGAAATATGTCAGGATCTCTGCGGGGCGGGGGTTGCCCTTCAGATTTCCCGCACATTACTGGGGGATGTGCCAAAGCATACCGCCCTTGCCATGATCGCGACGCTGGGAGATGTGATGCCGCTCTGGAGGCAGAACCGGCAGATCCTGAAACAGGGAATGACGGCGCTTTCCCAGAATGCGCTTCTTCCGGCATCGGTTCTTCTGAGAGACAGTGATACGGTCCATGAGGACGCGGTCCGTTTTCAGATTGTTCCGAAGCTCAACAGCGTCGGAAGGCTTTCCGACCGGGCAAATGTCAATACGCTTGTCCAGTATCTTCTGTGTGAAAACCCGCGGATGATCGAATCCTACCGGGTTCAGCTCAACCGTCTGAATGAGACGCGCCGCGCCATTTCCGCAGGCATGGTCACAAAAGCCGAGCAGATGATGAGGGAGGAACCGGTTTCGATTCTCTATGACCCGCAGTTTCATGAAGGGATCTGCGGTCTGGCGGCCGGCCGGCTTGCGGATACCTATCAGCGTCCCTTCATCATCCTGGCAAAGCATGCGGATATGCTCAAGGGCAGTGCCCGAAGCGTTCCGGGATTTGATCTTTATGAATTTCTCAGCACGATGGAGGAACTGACGGAGTTCGGAGGCCACGCCCAGGCAGTCGGCCTTTCACTTCCTGCTTCAAGACTGGAACAGTTCCGGGCTTCGGTTGCGGAAAAACTGTCAGAGGTATCCCTGAAACCGGAGACAGAGAAAAAAAAGGCAGTCCGGATTCCGGCAAGGGATCTTTGTGTTTCCCAGATCATGGAACTGGAGGGACTGCGGCCGTTTCCGAAGGAACTGATCACATGCTGCGCGGTGGAAGAGCCTGAGGTGGTCTCGATTCAGAACTATTCCCGCGTGACAAGAGTAAGGATGCAGAGTCCTTCCGGCTTCTATGATGGAATCTGTTTTTCATGGCAGGGGATTGAATGGACCAAGCGTCCGCATTGGATCTTCGGACAGCCGGAAATCAACCGGTTCCGTGATCGGATCAGTGTCCAGCTTGCAGTAGAGGCGATAGAATGAATCCCGAGTGGATGCGTCAGGGCAGGGAAAATGATGATATACTGTTAATTGTTTTTACAGACTGTTCTGTCAAGCGAGGAGCAGTTGGGAAGAAGAGAGGTAGATATGGCTGTTGATTTGAGAGACTATATTGCAACAATTCCTGATTTTCCGATCAAGGGAGTCATGTTCCGCGATGTGACCCCGATTCTGGAGAACGGCGAAGCTTTCCATGAGGCGGTAGATCAGCTGGCTGCCATCGGCAGAGAACTGAAGGCTGACAAGATCTGCGGACCGGAAAGCCGCGGCTTCATCTTCGGTGCTCCGGTTGCCCTGGAACTCGGCATCGGTTTTGTGCCGGTACGCAAGCCGGGCAAACTGCCCCGGGAAACCATATCCTGCAAATATGATCTGGAATACGGATCCAATGAGCTTTTCATGCACAAGGACAGCGTGAAGCCGGGCGAACGGGTCCTGATCGTAGATGATCTTCTCGCAACGGGCGGAACGGCCAAGGCGGCTGCGACCATGATCGAGGAACTGGGCGGAATCGTCGCAGGCTATGCATTTGTGATCGAACTCGAAGGCCTGCCGGGCCGCAAAATGCTGGACGGATATGATGTCCGGGCCCTGATGGTTTACTCAGACAAGTAAAAAGCAATACAAACCGGGGAGTCCGCTCTTCGGTTTTCTGATAATATCGTTGCGTAACGGGAAAGGGGGAAGCGTAATGGCAGAGTACAAAACAGCCGGCGTACAGGATGTGCTGGAAGAAGCACGTACCTATATCCGCAATGAAGACAGTCTTGCGCTGATTTCCCGGGCCGCAAACTACGCGGCGGAAGCGCATGCCGGACAGTTCCGGCGAAGCGGGGAGCCGTATACGGTGCATCTGAACAATGTTGCCTATATTCTTGCGACGCTGCATGTCGGTCCCAAGACCATTGCGGCGGGCTTTCTTCATGACACGATTGAGGACACCGGCATATCCCGCGATCAGCTTGCTCAGCTGTTTGATGATGAAATCGCGGATCTTGTTGAATCGGTCACCAAGATCGGTGCCCTCCGGTTCAAAGGCAAGGATGATCCGGAGTATCAGGCGGCGAATCATCGGAAAATCTTCATTGCCATGGCAAAGGATGTCCGGGTGATACTGATCAAGCTTGCGGACCGCCTTCATAACATGCGTACGCTGGAATACCAGCCGGAAGCGAGTCAGAAGAGAATTGCCGCGGAAACACTGGATGTCTACGCGCCGATTGCGCACCGTCTCGGTATCAGCGCAATCAAGAACGAGCTTGAGGATCTTTCGTTCTATTATCTCAACCGCAAGGAGTATTACCGGATTGCGCATCTGGTGGAAACACGGAAGGCCGAGCGGGATGAGTCCGTGCGGAAAATGATATCGGAAATCTCCGAAATGCTGGAAGAACATGGCATCAGCTTCCGTATTTTCGGCCGCTCCAAGCATCTGTATTCGATCTATCACAAGATGGTTGCCCGCAACAAGCGGTTCGAGGAGATTCTGGATCTGCTCGCGATCCGGATTGTGACCCAGACGGAGCTGAACTGCTATGAGGTGCTCGGATACATTCACGCCAAATACAAACCGATTCCCGGGCGGCTCAAGGATTACATCGCCGTTCCCAAAACCAACATGTATCAGTCCCTGCATACGACGATCATCGGGGAAGAAGGCAAGATCTTTGAAGTACAGATCCGTACCGAGGATATGGACGCCATAGCGGAACGGGGTGTAGCGGCTCACTGGCGCTACAAGGAAGGCGGCAACTATGACGCAAGAGCGGAACAGAAGGAAATTGAGGACAAGCTTTCCTGGTTCCGTGATTTTGCCGTATTCACCAATGACAGTGAGGAAGAAACCGCAAGTGATTATATGGCCGCGCTTCAGAAGGATGTCTTTGAAGCCAATGTCTATGTCATGACACCCAAAGGCCGGGTAATCGGCCTTCCCAACGGCGCAACGCCGATCGACTTTGCCTATCGCATTCATACGGATGTCGGACATACCTGTGTCGGCGCCCTGGTCAATGACGCGATGGTTCCTCTGAATACGGAGCTTCATACCGGTGATGTTGTCAGTATCCGGACCCTGAAGGGAACCGGTCCTTCCGAGGACTGGCTCAAGTTTGTCAAAACCTCACAGGCCAAGAACAAAATCCGTGCCTGGTTTGCGAAACGTGAAACCGAAAAGAAAGAATCCATGGCTGCCCAGGGAGAAAAGATTCTTTCGGATGAACTGCGCAAGCGCGGCTTTGAGCCGAAGGACTACATGGAAAAGAAGAAAATCGAGTCCATCATGAAGGAGTTTTCCGCAAAGGACTATACCGATTTCATGTACGGCATCGGCGCCAGGCTCATCAACCCGACAGCGGTCTGTGAAAAACTGACCAATCAGAAGCGTCCTGTGAATGATGAAGAGGCACTGACCAAACTGCTCAACCGGGACGCGACCAAAAAGCATGTTCAGACCAAAACCGGCATTGTGATTCCCGGAATTGAATCCATGAAGCTGTCTCTGGCACAATGCTGTCTGCCGGTATACGGAGATAGGATTGTCGGATATGTGACCAAGGGAGAAGGCGTCAAGGTACATCGCTGTGAGTGCGCCAATGTGAGCGGACAGAATGCCCGCCTGATTGACTGTCACTGGGAAGAGGAAGACCGGGAACGGCAGTATGACAGCGACATTGTCATCATCTCCGAGGACCGCAACTTCCTGCTTACGGATATCGTCAATACGGTTTCGCAGTCGCGGGCCCCGATGCTGAAGGTTTCCGCATCCGTCAACCGGGAGGATCTTACCACCACTATCAAACTGAAGATTCAGGTCAGAAATGTTGATCAATTGGAAGTGCTGCTGGCAAATATCCGCAAGGTGGAAGGGGTTATTTCCGCTGTCCGGGTCTCGCATTAAGCCTTGTAATCCTATCTGGAAATGCGTATAATCGCAGTTGTTCGATGACGAAGAAATCCTTTCTGGACCAGCTGAAAGAGACAGCGGACAGGTGAAAGCGCTGACTGAGAACAGAGAGGACAGACACTTCCGAGAATGAATCCGGAGAATGGATTCCGTGGCTTCCGCGTTAAGGAGAAAAAGCGCATGATCCCTGAATCGGATCATGAACTGAGGTGGCACCGCGCATATCTGCGTCCTTGGACAGGGCGCTTTTATTATTATGATCTGAAGAAAGATGTACAGGAGGAAAAGGAATGAGTTATCAGACCCCCAGAGGCACCTATGACATTCTTCCCGAAGAAACTGCGGACTGGCAGCGGATGGAGGAAATCATCAGAGAAGTATGCAGACTGTACCGTTATTCCGAGATCCGGACTCCGATCTTTGAGGACACCAGCGTCTTCAAGCGGGAGAACGATTCCAGCGATATGGTCAACAAGGAAATGTATACCTTCGCGATGGGACATGACAGTTATACTCTGCGGCCGGAGGGAACAGCCGGTGTGATCCGCGCATTTGATCAGCACAAGTTCTATGGTTCGATGGAGATGCCCGCGAAGCTGTATTACATGGGACCGATGTTCCGGCATGAGCGTCCGCAGAAGGGAAGACAGCGTCAGTTTACCCAGTTCGGGGTGGAAAACATCGGTGTCAGCTCTCCGGAAATCGACGCTGAGACCATCGCTCTTGGCTGCAGTATTCTCAGGCGCATGGAGATCTCTTCGATCCGTGTCTGTATCAATACCCTGGGAGATGACAGCTCCAGGGCTGCGTACCGGACGGCTTTGAAGGAATACTTCACGCCGCATATCGACTGTCTGTGCCCGGACTGCCATCGCCGTCTTGAGCAGAACCCGCTTCGCATCCTCGACTGCAAGGCGGACGCGGACAACCCTGTCCTCAAGGGAGCACCGAGTCTTGCGGATTATCTGAATGAGGAATCCAGAACCTATTTTGAGCGGGTACTGAAGGCTCTGGATGATCTTGGCATTGCCTATGAAATTGATGACAGACTTGTAAGAGGACTGGACTACTACACGCATACGGTCTTTGAAGTCAAGAGCACCCGGCCGGACAGCGGAGCGCAGGCGACGGTGTTTGCGGGCGGCCGGTATGATCATCTTGTGGAATACTTCGGAGGACCGCAGATGTCAGGCATGGGGTTTGCGATCGGGCTTGAAAGACTGCTGAATCTTGCGAAAGATGAGGGCTGGAAATCTCAGTCGGCTTCCTGTGCCCGGGTATATGTGATCGGTCTTGGGAATGTCGGCTCAGCTCCGCTTCGGATTGCGGAAGAGCTGCGCGGATGCGGGATTTCGGCGGAAGTCAATCTGATTCCCCGTTCTCTCAAGGCGCAGTTCAAAAGCGCTGACCGCTCGGGCGCGGATGTGATTGTCATCGCCGGCGAGAGTGAGCTTGCGGAAGGCAAGGTGAATGTCAAGGACAGAAAAGCCAATGAACAGACCGCTGTGCGGCTGGAGGATTTGAGCAGCAGAATAAAGGAGATACTTTCGAAATGAAGCGTACGGATTTCAACGGAAACCTGCGGGCAGAGGACGCAGGAAGAGAAGTAACACTGGTCGGCTGGGTTGCCAGACGCAGAAATCTCGGCTCTCTGGTATTCATGGATCTCAGAGACCGTTCCGGACTGGTGCAGGTTGTGTTTGATGAGACGATGGCAGCCCGGGTGAAGGATGTCAGAAGCGAATACATCCTGCAGGTAACGGGTCTTGTGCAGATGCGGAAGGATGCCAATCCGAAAATGGCGACAGGGGAAATAGAGGTGCTCGCGAAGGATGTAAGGATTGTCAATACGGCTGAAACCTCACCGATCACCATTGCGGATGACTCTGATACCAGCGAGGATGTCCGGCTGAAATACCGGTATCTTGATCTGCGCAGAAAACCGCTTCAGGATAATCTGATTCTGCGCCATAAGATCTGCATGATCACCCGCCGGGTGCTGGATGAGAAGGGGTTTGTGGAAGTGGAAACACCGATTCTTGCACGTTCCACCCCGGAAGGCGCAAGAGACTATCTGGTTCCTTCCCGGATTTACAACGGCCGTTTCTGGGCGCTGCCGCAGTCACCCCAGATTTACAAGCAGCTGCTTATGATCGCGGGGATGGAGCGCTACTTTCAGATCGCGAGATGTTTCCGGGATGAAGACCTGCGGGCAGACCGTCAGCCTGAATTCACCCAGATCGATATTGAGATGAGCTTTGTGGAAGAGGATGATGTGTTTGCGGTTGTGGAGGATCTCATGAAGGCCATCTTCCGCGAAACCATCCACGCGGAGCTTGATGAGCACTTCGTTCGGATTCCGTGGATTGACTGTATGAAGAAATACGGCAGCGACAAGCCGGATCTTCGTTTCGGAAATGAGATTCACGATCTGAGCCCGATCTTTGCGGACACTGGCTTCCAGGTTTTCCGCAGCGTTCTGGATCAGGGCGGCGAGGTTGACGCAGTCTGCTTTGAGGGCCTGGCGGATCAGTACAGCCGCAAGACGATCGACCGGCTTCAGGAATTCCTGAAGGCAGGCTTCAAGGCAAAGGCTCTGGCATGGCTGAAAATGGAAAACGGGGTTCTGAGCGGATCGGTTGCCAAACCGCTCAGCGAAGAAGAAAAGGCTGCCATCGTGAAGGAACTTGACATGCATGACAACGCGATTGCCTTTCTGATAGCCGATCAGCCGAATATCGCAAGATCTGCACTGGGCGCACTGCGGGTGAAGGTTGCCCACGAACATGATCTGATTGATCACAGTCAGTATAAATTCCTGTGGGTTACGGACTTCCCGATGTTTGAATACAGCGAAGAGGAACAGCGCTGGGTTGCGGCCCATCATCCGTTCACGGCTCCGAAGGAAGAGGATGTGGACAAGCTGTTTACGGATCAGGAACACTGCAGCTCGCGGGCGTATGACCTTGTGCTGAATGGCTATGAGCTTCTTTCCGGATCGATCCGTATTCATGATCAGGACCTTCAGGAAAAGGTGTTTGAGGCCATCGGTCTTACAATGGAACAGGCAAGGGAGAAATTCGGATTCTTCCTTGAGGCCTTCCGTTATGGAACTCCGCCTCATGGAGGAGTCGGAATCGGCCTGGAGCGGCTGACCATGGTCCTTGCGGGAACAGAGAATATCCGGGACGTTGTCGCTTTCCCGACAACGAATTCTTCACTGGATCTGATGAGTGAGGCACCGAATACGGTGGATGACAGTCAGCTGAAGGTACTTGGCATAAAGACAGATATTAAAACACCGGAATCTGAGTAAAGTCAAGACTGTTCTCCATACGATCCATCTGCTATATTGAATGTGCCGGAAGGAACACATATTTTTCCAACAAAATGATATAGGGAGTTCTGATTATCGTCATGGAGTGAATGCCTGGTGCGGCCAGGAATCCCGATGGATGGATAAGAACACCCACCTCTACATAAGAGGGAACATATCAGCCTTTCGGCCCTGATGAAACTTCGAGGCAGTCCTGCAGCGGGCTGCCTTTTTGTTTCTGAGGGGATGGATCCAAGCGCCATTCAACACGCATGAAGGAAATCATCCGCTGATCAGAAGGGGATGAATGGATCTTTCTGAAGGAAATGGCATCGCTGTTATAATAATGAAGCAGGAAAGGAAAAGAATATGAAACGATTCAGGAAACTGATTTCGGTCGCTGCAGCTGCTGCGCTTCTCTGCAGTATACCGGGATGCGCAATGGCAGATGTGGCAGGAACCGATCCGGGGACACCGGAATTTACGGAACAGGACCGTCAGGATCTCGAAAACTATATCCGGGAACAGTTCGGCGAAGAGGCGGTACAGGAACTGCTCGGTACCCCGGATCCGCAAACGATTGCTTCTCCTACGCCCGAGGCGGCTGTGACCACTCCATCACCTGAAAAAACAGAAGGGGATACCGCAGGGACTGCGGCAGTGGAAAGCAGAGCGGCAGAATTTCCGACGGATGGAAACGGACGGGGAACCCTGAATTACGAGGAGTATGTGCAGGCTCATCGAAGCGTCAATCCAGACGCGCTGGATCCATATATTGAAAGGCTGAAAACCTATGCCCTGGAGAACCCTGCGGATCCTGATGCGGGCAATACGGTTGTCCAGATCTATCGCGATCTTGCGGCGGCTTTTGATGAAGAGTGTACGCAGGCTTCTTTCAGCGCTGTGCTTTCCGCAAAGGATGTCACTGATGAAAAGGCATCTGAAGCTGCAGTAAGGGATCGTGCGACGCTCGAGATGATGAGAAACAAAGCGAGAACTGCGGTGGGCGATGTATTGCGAGGGCCGTATGGTCAGGCGCTGAAAGCAGTGCTGTCTGCCGAGGAGACGGAAGTGTTTCTTGCGGAAAAGGAAAGAAGTGAAAGGGCGGCTTTGCTTCTTGAAAAGGCAGCCAGTCTGAATACGGAGTATCAGAGTGTCATGGCGAAGGAGGTATCCGCCAATTACAACGGGCGGATCTATACTTCCGCTGATTCCCTTCCTGAAAAGGATAAGGAAGCGATCTCACAGCTGCTTCTGCGGGCAAGAGCGGAAGCGGTTCAGCCAATCTATACCCAGCTGCTTCACACCCTGAATGACTATGCAGGAGAACTGGGTTACGCAGACTATCCGGAGTATGCATACCGCAGCGTGTTTGGACGGGATTACTCACAGGAAGAGGTAAGAAAGCTTTCCTCCTCCATCCGGGATCTTCTGATGTCCGCAAGAGTAAATGCCATCCTTTGTGCTGGTCAGGCAGATCCAGACGCACCGCTTACAGCGGATCCAGAAGCACAGCTGGATGTTCTTTCAGGAAGAGTCACAGGCATATCCAATGAACTTGTCAATTCGCTTGCCTATCTGCGCAGTCACCGTCTGTATCTGATTGACAATGACCGTAAGATGCTGGACAGCAGGTTTACATATCCATTGCCTTCGGTTCATACGGCCATTATTTACAAACGTACTTCCAAAACGCTGAAGGACTACTGTGATCTTGTACATGAATTCGGCCGCTGGAACAGTTACTATCAGGTCCATGCGCCGAATCTGGCAGTGAATCCGCATCCTGATGTGCTTGGAATTCATGCCATGGGACTTGAGCTGCTTCTTTCGGAGGGGATGGACGATCTTGTTCCTCTGGAAAGAGGAGACTACGGAGCTCTGATTACTTCGAAAATGCTGAATCAGGCGATGAAATCAATCATGCTGGCAGGGTTCGAGCTGGATGCCTTTGCCAATCCGGACCGCAGCGCTCAGGAGTTTACCGCTCTTCTGCACCGCCACGCGCTTGCATGCATGCCAGGGATGCCGGCGGAAGAGAACCCTTCGGACTATGATTATCTCTGGATGGAATCTCCCCAGCTCTTTGCCAGCCCGCTGTATGATGTTTCCTTTGCGTTCGCGTCTCTTTCCGCGCTGGATATTTACAGCACCTGGCTTGAGAATCCTTCGGCCGCATATGAAACATATACCCGCATTGTGCATGTCGATCCGCGTCTTTCCTACCGTCAGGCGCTGCAGGAAGCAGGCATGCGTGATATGACTGCGGAAGACAGTATCCGTGAAGTCTGCGGGATCCTTGAAACCCATTACAGGAATCAGTTTGAAACGAGCCTGATTCAGGCGGAAAAGGAAGGAAATGCGCCAGAGGTTCTGGAAGCTGCGGAAAACGGCTTCCGGCAGGCGGGATAAAACCATCCGGAAATAAAACAATGCCGTTTTCCGGCATTGTCATGATCCTGATTTACGGCGGTGCTTCTTCCGCCGTCTTTTCTTTTTCGCTCTGTCTCTGAGAACCTTCACCACCGCCAGCAGAAGAACTGCTCCGGCTGCCCCAAGAACAAGGATACGGTGACTGTGATAGAATCTCAGCCAGGCATTCCAGTAATGGAGCAGACTGCTGTGGCTGGCACTGACATCGCTGAGAGCTTCATATTCATAGATGGTCTGACCGTCCGCTGCAATTCGTACGGTTCCAAGATGCTGTCCCTTTTCAATCGGGGCGTGCAGGGATTCCGGCAGATCATGCAGTGTTTCAATATGCGCATTCTTCGGAAGATCCATGGATACGGTTTCCGGAAGTCTTACTTCAATGGCGGAAATATCCGGACTGTCTTCCACTGCGATGGATGTGATGAGATCTCCCTGATTCCCCAGGGTTTTCCACTCATAGTTTTCCTCAAACCAGGAATAGACGGACGCGGCGTCGCTGATATGGCCGGTACCGGAAGCACCTCCGGTTACAAGCACCAGATGCATGCCGTTGAACGCGGCATGAGATACAAGACACCGTCCGGCCGGATTCGTGAAGCCGGTTTTGCCGCCGAGATAACCGGGAATGGTATAGGTATCCTCACCGTCGTTGATCAAAGGCCACGAGGTTGAAAACATGGGAAGTCCATCAGGGTGGGCGGAAAGCGGCCCGGTAACATAGTCCCTTGCCAGCAGGATTTCCTGAAACAGGGGATAGTTCAAAGCTTCGCGGAACAGGATTCCCATGTCTTTCGCACTGGAGATGTGGTCCGGGTCATGAAGACCGGTGGGATTGGTGAAATGGGTATCCGCCATGCCAAGCTCTGCGGCTTTTTGATTCATGTGATCTACAAAGGCGGAAATACTGCCGTCACACGCGATGGCAAGCGCGTTGACCGCGTCCGCTCCGCTTGGCAGAACAGCGCCGTACATCAGTTCTTCGACAGTGGGTGTTTCTCCGGGTGAAAACCCGGCAACGGAGGCGTTTTCCTCAATCAGTCCTGCCCACATCTCATCGGTAATCAGAACCGTGCTGTATGGATCGGGCAGAGTCTCCATTGCGACAAGAACACTCATGACCTTGGTCATGCTGGCGGGGTACATGGGTTCTTCCCCGTGCTTTGAGTACAGCAGCTGATCATGATCAATGTCATAAAGATACACATGCTGGCTTGTTGCCGGGGGTTCATTTTCATCTGTATATGGCAGCGTCTGCTTCCATATCGACGCTTTTGCAGGGACAGAAAGAAGCAGAGCTGAAATCAGGGCAGTTTTGAAAGACATGAGAGAATTATACGCCAAATCCTGATTCATATCATTGAATTCATGGAATGATTCCTTTAAAATGACCCTGTTGAAAGATAGGTGGTGATGGTATGAGTGCATTCTGGTCATCTCTTCTCTGGTTTTTGCTCGGCGGAGTCATCGGAGCCGCTATTTCGTTTTACTTTACCAAGAAGGAATTTGAAAAACAGATTAAGGAACATCCTCCGATCACGGAAAAACAGGTCCGGGCGATGTTCATGCAGATGGGAAGAAAACCGAGCGAGGCTCAGATCAGAGCTGTCATGAAATCGATGGGACAGGGCTGAAAACACCGGGTTGAACCCGGTTTTTTTCTGGTTTCTATCCACGCTTTGTTTCATTTTTCAGAAAGTGTGAAAATCGAAGAGATCATTCCTTCCTTTTTGGCAGAGATAAGGGGAGAAATCTTTAAAACTTTGTGAGTATAACGCTTACATTTGCTTTATAATTTAGAACGGAAATTAACAGGAGGACATATGAGTCAAGACAAAAAGGTTTTCCAGGCTATGGATGGAAATACCGCTACTGCTCACAGTGCGTACGCGTTCACTGAAGTTGCCGGTATCTATCCGATCACACCGTCATCCCCGATGGCGGAAAACGTTGATGCATGGGCTACTGCCGGCCGCACCAACGTATTCGGCGATAAGGTAAAGGTCGTCGAAATGCAGGCTGAAGGCGGCGCTGCCGGTGCGGTTCACGGTGCACTGCAGGCCGGTGCTCTCGCAGCTACCTTCACTGCTTCCCAGGGACTTCTTCTGATGATCCCGAACCTCTATAAGCTGAAGGGCGAACTGCTCCCTGGCGTTGTCCATGTCGCGGCCCGTTCTCTGGCAACTCACACACTTTCAATTTTCGGTGATCATCAGGACGTTTATGCCTGCCGTCAGACCGGCATTGTCATGATGTGCTCTCACTCCGTTCAGGACTGTATGGATCTTGCCGGAGCTGCGCACCTGATCGCGATCGACGGGTCTGTTCCTGTCATGCATTTCTTTGACGGTTTCCGTACATCACACGAAATCGACAAGATCGAAGTCATGGATTATGACTTCCTCAAGAGCCTGCTTCCGATGGAGAAGGTTGAGGCGTTCCGCGCAAATGCGCTCAATCCGCATGGTCACGCAATCACCCGCGGCGGATCCCAGAATGATGACATCTACTTCCAGGCTGCTGAAGCTCAGAACGAGCATTATAGCAAAGTTCCGGATATTGCCAACAAGTATTTCAAGGCGATCTCCGAGCATACCGGCAGAAACTATGCACCGTTTACCTATGTAGGTGCTCCTGACGCAGAGCGCATTATCATTGCCATGGGCTCCGTCACTGACACCATCACGGAAACCATCAATACGCTGGTTGCCCGCGGCGAAAAGGTCGGTCTCATCAAGGTTTATCTGTACCGTCCGTTCTCCGAGAAATATCTCGAGGCTGTACTCCCGGCATCTGTCAAGAAGATCGCTGTTCTTGACCGTGCCAAGGAGCAGGGTGCCCGTGAACCGCTGTTCCTTGATGTCTGCTATGCACTCCGCAAGCACAAGGATCTCACGATTGTCGGCGGCCGTTATGGTCTGTCCTCCAAGGATACCAACCCGTCCCATATCAATGCGGTTTATGAAGAACTCAAGAAGGATGATCCGAAAGAAGAGTTCACCATCGGTATTGATGATGACGTTACCAATCTGTCCCTTGCGCCGGTTGAGATCAAGGTTGACGCGGATTACACATCCTGCCTGTTCTACGGACTTGGCTCCGATGGAACCGTCGGCGCAAACAAGAGCACGGTTAAGATTATCGGAAACAACACCGATCTCTATTCCCAGGCTTACTTTGCATACGACTCCAAGAAGGCCGGCGGCGTTACCCGTTCGCATCTGCGTTTCGGAAAGAGCCCGATCCACAGCCCGTACTATATCGACAAGGCTGACTTTATCTCCTGCTCACTGGAGAGCTACTGCTTCAAGTTTGACATGGTCCGCAACCTCAAGGAAGGCGGAACATTCCTGCTGAACACCACCTTTGCGGCAGATGAGATTGACAAGCATCTTCCGAACCGCATGCTCGCAGGTCTTGCCGCGAAGAACGCGAAGTTCTTCATTATCAATGCCAACAAGCTTGCGATGGAATGCCATATGGGCCGTCATACCAACACGATCCTGCAGTCCGCGTTCTTCAAGCTGAACCCGCAGATCATGCCGTTCGAGAAGTCTCTCGAACTCATGAAGGACAGCGCCCGTCATACCTATGCCCGCAAGGGTGAGGATGTTGTCAACGCGAACATCTCCGCGATCGACGCCGGTTCCACAGGTCTTGTGGAAGTCACCGTCAAGCCGGAATGGAAGGATCTTACCTATGATAAGAGCCTGATCACCAAGACCGGTGATGAGTACTTTGACAACAACCTGCAGAGAATCAACGCTCTCGAAGGCTATGACATGCCGGTATCCAGCTTCATGAAGTACGGTGTTCTCGATGGATCCATTCCTGAGAACGTTGCCTTCCGTGAGAAGAGAAACATCGCTGCGCAGGTTCCTGCCTGGGACAGCACGAAGTGCGTAGAGTGCGGCAAGTGCGCATTCGCATGCCCGCACGCAACCATCCGTCCGTTCCTGCTCACACCGGAAGAGGCTGCCAACGCTTCCGCAATCGCAGCCAAGGAAGGTGCTGAATGGTCCGTTAAGGCTCCGACACCGGTATATAAGGGTGCCAAGGAAGACGGACTGGTTTATCGGATTCAGCTGTCTCCGATGAACTGCGTCGGCTGCGGCGTCTGTATCACAGTCTGCCCGGCAAAGGCTCTCACTGCTCAGGAAGTCAACACCCAGCTCAACCAGGACAAGGTTGCGGATTACCTGTACAAGGAAACCGAATACAAGCCGCAGTACGGCAACCCGGCTACCGAAGCTGGCGTCTCTCTGATGATGCCTTACTTCGAAGTCAGCGGATGCTGCCCGGGATGCGGAGAAGCTCCGTACTATCGTCTGACATCTCAGCTGTTCGGTAAGGACATGCTTGTTGCCAACGCAACCGGATGCACGATGATCTACTGCTCCAGCACACCGTCCACACCGTTTGTTACGGACAAGGACAACAATGGTGTCGCATGGGCGAACTCTCTGTTTGAAGACAACGCCGAATACGGCTTCGGTATGGCGATTGCTCAGACCTTCAAGGCTTCCAAGATCCTTAAGATCATGGAAGACAACATGGACAAGGTAGAGCCGGAACTCAAGGCTGACTTTGAGAAGTACATCGCTTCCAAGGATGACCGTGACGCACAGCGGGCAATCAAGGATAAGCTCGTTGCGGATGTCAAGGCCAGCGCGAACGCGGATGTCAAGGAACTGCTTGGTCTTGAGCGTGATCTTGTCGGCAAGTCCGTATGGATCATCGGCGGCGACGGCTGGGCTTATGATATCGGCTACGGCGGACTCGATCATGTCATGGCCAACAACCTGAATGTCAACGTTCTCGTTCTCGATACCGAAGTTTACTCCAACACCGGCGGACAGTCCTCCAAGTCCTCTCAGGCTGCTTCCATCGCGAAGTTCGCTGCCGGAGGAAAGGCACTCGCCAAGAAGGATCTCGGTCAGATCGTCATGGAATATGGTCACTGCTATGTAGCGTCCGTATCCATGGGTGCCAACCAGGCACAGACCATCAAGGCCCTCAAGGAAGCTGAGAGTTACGACGGACCTTCCATCGTCATCGCTTACTGCCCGTGCGCAGAGCAGGGTATCAAGGGCGGTCTCATCAAGGCACCGCTGGTCCAGAAGGCAGCTGTTGAATGCGGATATGTCACACTCTATCGGTATGACCCGCGTCTCGAAAAGCCGCTGCAGATCGATTCCAAGGAACCGAACTGGGACAAGTTCCACGATTTCCTGATGAACGAGGCACGTTACTTCAACCTGCCGAAGCTCAAGGGTCAGGAAGCCGCAGAAGCAGCGTTTGCGAAGACTCTGTCCGACGCAAAGACCCGCTACACCAAGCTCGTCAACAAGGCCAGGATTCAGGAAGGCTGAAACTGATCTGCTGACAGGAAGCTCTCTCATTTGAGGGCTTCCTTTTTTCATTCAGAAACAATTCAGCCCGTTTTTATAGTCGGAAGAATGAGAATCGTACTAGAATAAAGTCATGAAGGTACTGCTTTATTTTGAAAGTGAAAGTCTGATCAAGACCTCCGGCATCGGCCGGGCCTTTGAGCATCAGAAACAGGCCCTGACCTCGGCGGGTGTAGAGTACACCACCGACCCATGGGATGATGATTATGATATTCTTCATATCAATACCGTTTATCTGAACAGCGAGGCGATCATTGCCCATGCCAGAAAGCTTGGCAAGAAAGTCATTTATCATGCCCACAGCACCGAGGAGGATTTCCGCAACAGTTTTGTCTTTTCGAACATCATGAGTCCGATTGTGCGACGGACCCTGATCAATCTGTATTCCAGGGCGGATGCGATTATCACTCCGACCCCATATTCCCGATCGCTGATCCGGAACTATGGAATTGATCTTCCGATCTATCCCGTATCCAACGGCATTGAACTGCCGCTTTATGCTGAGAATGAGGAAAAGCAGAAATCCTTCCGCCGGTACTTTCATCTCAATGACAGCACCCGGATTGTGCTTGGGGTCGGCCTGCCGTTTGAGAGAAAGGGGATCCTGGATTTTATCAAGGTCGCGGAAGCGATGCCGGAGTATCAGTTCATCTGGTTCGGAGAGCTGAATCCGCTCGCGGTTCCCGCCAAAATCAATGAAGCGATTGAACACCATCCGGAAAACTGCCGGTTTCCCGGCTATGTGAAGGGACCGATTATTCAGGGTGCCTATCAGGCCGCGGATCTGTTCTTTTTCCCGTCCTATGAGGAGACGGAAGGCATAGTTGTTCTGGAAGCGCTGGCCAGTCACCAGCAGGTTGTGGTGCGGGATATCGGTGTTTTCAAGTCCTGGCTGAAAAACGGCATCTCCTGCTACAAAGGTTCTTCCAACAGTGAGTTTATCCAGCTGATCCGCGACTGCATGGAAAAGCGGATTCCATCCACTGTTGAAAAAGGCTATGAAGTCGCATGTACACGATCGATAGAGCGGGTCGGAAAACAGCTTCGGGCGGTTTATGAAGCCGTCTGTGACGGCAGAATTCTGAAGGATGAGGAACTTGAATCGGTTCAGGAACGTACGGACTGCTGAA
>Ga0310691_10003119_pt1 | contig 20490 bp, 17 predicted proteins | sample 176DNAGHGlowgp2_FD_203887 | JGI IMG/M metagenome (GOLD analysis project Ga0310691, IMG submission 203887) | Sheep rumen microbial communities from Palmerston North, Manawatu-Wanganui, New Zealand - 1766 DNA GHGlow gp2 (v2) (version 2) | ecosystem: Host-associated > Mammals > Digestive system >...
TTGTAGATGTCGATGACCTGGTCATAATAAAGCGACATCTTACGTGTCTTACATTGAAACATGTTAACTCTTAGTTGTGAGTCAACTTTTTTCAGTTAAAGACAAAAATGCCGCTGAGGGTCCATTGCTTGGACCCTTAACAGCGATTTAGGCAGTATTTCGGAAAAACTATACCTTCTAGAAATGGAAGCAGATGAGGAAACGGACGGCGTTGAGTTGCCGGTTCCCCGTTGTGGTAAACGAAGATTTCCCGGTGTATTGCGGATACTGGATCATCGCATTGTTCAGACCGATTTCGGCATCCAAGCCATAGATCCAGCGTTTCCCGGAATCAAACAGGATGGACGGATGCAGGGAGAGCAGGAAGCGCTTGTTCTTGAATTCCCCGGCGATAGGATCGGAAGGATCCGCATCCACGTAGTATCGGTCGGGATGTAACGTGTAGGAGAGCATCGGTCCCAATCCGAGAATGAGGCCACCGGCTGTGTGATAACAACCGTTCACTGTCAGGTCGAGATAGGTAAAGCCATCGAAATCAGCACCGACGGCGCCCATAAGGAACAGCCCCTCCGCAAAGAACTTGGCCCCGACCTCCGGCATGATGGACCAGGAATCCGACAGGGGAACATCAAGTCTGTAAGAGAGGCGCATCGCCAGATGCCCGCGCCCGAAAGATGCCCCGAAGGTCTTGCTCCCATAGTCAAACACACCTGTTCCGAGCATAATATTGTGTTGAAGCTTTGTCTGAGCGGCCGTACCAAGGGGTAGGAGTATAAGGAAAACAAGAAACAAATGTTTCATTCCGCGGTTGTTTGTGTTTCTGTGTACAAATATAACGAGATATCCGGGAAAGACTGACTTCAATAATTGTCAATCCTTCTGGCCGCATCCGAATAACTAATGCCGATGACACGGCATAGTTGATTCAAATCCGCGCTGAAACGGTGCTTGAGTTGTCGAAGCAGTTCTGCCAGCTGCTCTTCGGATAACTCCGATGGATGATTGACCCTGAACAATGAATGGCATAGATCTTCGCTCGCTGAATAGAGAATCTGGTCCCGGAAAGACGGCATCGCATCCTTCTCAAGCCGAAGTTTTGCCTTTGAAGAAGTCCGCAGAAAATAGCCAAGTCTTTTGGGTGTGCGGAAAAGGGCCTCCACGCCTCTGGTATTAACATATGATTTCGGCTGAATATACCCAGCTGATGCAAGCAAATAATCTTGCGGGAGCTTCACATTGCTTTTCAAAATACGGCACTGAGCCCTCCCGGAAAGGTCGCCCAGGCGAATTCCGGACAGGGGATTTCCATTAAAGAAGATATTTCCGGTTCCCCAAGGATATCCGGAGGGTTCCAGACAGATATTGGCTGCCACGCAATTCATCAAGACATACGCTATGGCCCTCTCTAACGATTCATCCTCTGCGCGGACTTCACGGAAATCTACCCCGTTCCGGCGCAGAAGTTCACACACGCCATATTTCTTCTGATAATAGGCGGCATACAAACGTTTGAACTTGTTGATGAAAACCTCGGCCTTTTCCCGGCTGCACATCAAAACAAAATGAACGTGGTTGGACATCAGGATAAAGGTGAACACAGAACATCCTGTAAGATAAGCCACAATTGCCACATAGTTCATAGCTACCCGGAAATCCTCTTCGTCCCGGAACCAGAGACGGTTCGTCAGATGGTAGGTCGTTACCAAGAAAAAGTTTTTCATAATCACGTCAGTTTAAAATCAGTAGAAAGATAGGCATTCTTCCAGGGTTCTCCAAACCCAGGTGTCGTTGAGGGTCCAAAGAATGGACCTTCAACAGCAAAAAAGCCCCAAAATGCCGCTGAGGGTCCAACGGCGGGACCCTCAGCGGCATTGAAAGGAAAAGTTCCTGGAAAGACTTGAGCCCTGCGCGCTAATTCCCGAAAAGAAGGCGCGTGAGGGCGGCGAAGTCTTCGACGCTCAGGCGCTCGGCGCGCAGGTCGAAGACGGGGTCGGAAGCGTCGAAACCTTCCGGCAGCAGGGGCTTGAGGGCGTTCCGCAGGGTTTTTCGCCGCTGGTTGAAGGCGGTCTTCACCACGTTTTTGAACAGTTTCTCGTCGCAGTCCAGGGAAGTGCGGGCGTTGCGCCGCAGGCGGATGACCGCCGACTGCACCTTGGGCGGCGGGGCGAAGGCGCCGGAGCCGACCGTCATCACGTAATCGATGTCGTACCAGGCCTGCAGCAGCACGGACAGGATGCCGTAGGTCTTGCTTCCGGGCCCCTCGGCGATGCGTTCCGCCACCTCCTTCTGGATCATGCAGACCACCTCCGGGATGCGGTCTTTGTCGTCCAGGATCTTGAAGAAGATCTGCGAGGAGATGTTGTAGGGGAAATTCCCGATCACGCGGTAAGGTCCCGGAAACAGTTTATGGATGTCCAGGCGCAGGTAATCGGCCTGGTAGAGCCGGCCTTGCATGCCCGGGAAGTGCGTCAGCAGGTAGTCCACGGACTCGCCGTCCAGTTCCACCAGTTTCAGGTCGATGTCTTCCCGCTGCAGCAGATACTGCGTCAGCACCCCCATTCCCGGCCCAATTTCAAGAACGCCCCCCGTATCTTGGGACAAGGAAGCAACAATTTTTTGAGCGACCGCAAGGTCGGTCAAAAAATGTTGCCCTAGGGCCTTTTTCGCGCGGACTTCCATCTATCCGAGTTTTTCAGCGAGCTTGCCGGCCAGTTCCACGAACGCGAGGCCGTCCGGGCGGCTGCCCAGGGCCACCGGCTCGCCGGCATCGCCGCTCTCGCGGATGCCCTGCACGAGCGGGATGCGGCCCAGCAGGTCGATGCCGAGTTCGCGGGCCATCCGTTCGCCGCCGTCCTTGCCGAAGATGTAATACTTCTCGTCCGGATGCTCCTCCGGGGTGAACCAGGCCATGTTTTCGACCAGGCCGAAGATGGGCCGGTTCACGTTCTCGTTGCGGAACATGTCGGCGCCCTTCTCCACGTCGGCGAGGGCCACGGTCTGCGGCGTCGTCACGATCACGGCGCCTTCCATCGGGATGTCCTGCACGAGGCTGATGTGGATGTCTCCGGTGCCCGGCGGCATGTCGATGAGCAGGAAGTCCAGCGGGCCCCACTTGACCTGTAGGATCATCTGTTTCAAGGCGTTGCAGGCCATCGGACCGCGCCAGATCAGGGCTTGCCCCCGCGCGGCGAAATAACCGATGGACATCCACTTCACCCCGTATTTCTCCAGCGGGAGGATGATTTCTTGCCCGTCCTCCCCGGCTTCGCCGGCCGGCGTGGCGCCTTCCGTGCCCGTCATCACGGGGATGGACGGACCGTAGACGTCCGCGTCGGCGAGGCCCACCCGATAACCCAGGCGGGCGAGCGCGCAGGCGAGGTTCACGGCCACGGTGGACTTGCCTACGCCTCCCTTGCCGGAGGCGATGCCGATGATGTGCCGCACCTCGGCCAGCTGCTCCAGGCCAAGCTCCAGGCCCTTTTTCTTCGGCTTTTCATCTTCGACCACGACGGTCTTGACCTCCGACTTCACGGACCCGGGCAGGTGCCGGACCAGGGCGGCCCGGGTGCTGCCGATGAGGTATTCGGCCAGCGGATCCCGCCGCTTGGGGAATGCGAGGGTGACGGCCACGCCGCCTTCCGTGATTTCCACGTCGTGCACCATGCCGAGGTCCACGATGTCGCGGTCGCCTTTGCCGGGATGATGCACTTCCCGCAGGGCCTGCAGAATATCTTCTTTCGTCACCATTACTCGCGCACCAGGTTCATTTCGTTCAACAGATAGCCGGCGCCGGCATACTTGTCCATCATCAGCAGGACGTAGCGGATGTCCACGCAGATGCAGCGCTGCAGGTCGGGATCGAACAGGACGTCCCCGCTCATCGCCTCCCAGTTGCCGTCGAAGGCGAGGCCGATCAGGTTGCCGTCGGCATCCATCACGGGGCTGCCGGAGTTGCCGCCCGTGATGTCGAGGTTGGTCAGGAAGCAGACCACCATCTCGCCGTTCCTGTCGGCGTACTGGCCGTAGTCTTTCTTCTGGTAGATCTCCTTGAGCTTCGCGGGCACGCGGAACTCGTAGTTGTCCGGATCTTCCTTCTGCATCACGCCCTTGAGGGTGGTGTAATGCTTATAGAGCACGCCGTCCTTGGGCTCGTAGCTCTTGACGGTACCGTAGGTCAGGCGGCAGGTGGAGTTGGCGTCGGGATAGCTGGGCTCGCCCTTCTTCCATTCGAGCAGGGCGGCGCCGTAGTCCTTCGAAGCGGCGGCAAGGTCCTGGCTGTGGTCGCGGATCACCTGGCTGAGCGGCGCGGCGGCCGCCGTCACGGCGTTGGCGAACTGGACGGCCGGATCGGCGGCCAGCAGTTTCTCCGTGATCGGCTTCGCCATCATCTTCTCCTCGGAGGTGAAGACGCTCTTCTTGAAGAGGTTGTCCACGAACTTGCGGGTATCCTGGGCCAGGAGGCTCTTGCCCTTGACGGAAATGGCGTCGGCGGGGTTGACGTTCGCCTTGTAGTGGTCGATCATCGCGATGGCCACGTCGCGGTCCACGTCGGCGTTGTAGTCCTTGTAGGCGTCGCGCACCTCGGCGAGGATCTCGGCGTAGGCGGCCTGCTCGTCGATCTGCGCGTCCGGATTCATTTCCTTCATCCGGGCGATCAGCTCGGGCACGCTGGCTACGGTGGCGGCGAACGAGAGCAACTCGATGCGGCCGAGGGTCTCGTTCAGCAGGTTGCCGGCCTTCTGGGTGGCGGACGTAGCGGCGACGTTCTCCGCGATGCGGTCGATGGCGTCGCCCCAGGCGGCTTTGCGCGCCGGGTCCGCGTTGATCCAGGAAGTCAGTTCGCGCTCCTTCTGCTCCTCGCGGGGGATGATGTCGAGGGCCTCGAAGGCCTCCTTCTCACCGATCCATTTCTTCCAGCCGTTGGAAGATCCGGAGTACTTGCTGGCGTACTGCAGGCCCACCTTGTCGTCGGCGCGCATCGCCTTCCAGAGGACGTCCTGGCGCACCCCGCGGGCGGCGATGCGCACGTCGTTGTTGTCCAGCATGTTCTGGAGCTGTGCGGCGGTCTGGAAGCGCTGCGTGCTGCCCGGATAGCCCATGATCATCGCGAAGTCGCCTTCCTGCACGCCCTTCAGGGAGATGTTGAGGAACTGGCGGGGACGCATCGGGACGTTGGCGGGGGAGTAGTCGGCGGGCTCGTTGTCCGGCCCGGCATACACGCGGAACATCGAGAAGTCGCAGGTATGGCGCGGCCACTCCCAGTTGTCGGTGTCGCCGCCGAACTTGCCGGCGGATGCCGGCGGGGCGCCCACGAAGCGGACGTCGCGGTAGATCTTGGAGACGATCAGGTACTGGACGTTGTCGTTGTAGAAGCTGACGATGCGGACCTGGCAGTTGGGATTCTCCTGCTCCGCCGCGGCGATCAGTTCCCGCCGGTCCTTGCCGGCCGCGAGCTCGTCCGTGACGTCTGTCATGCTCTGCAGGAAGCGTACGGTCAGGCCCGGGCAGGGGAGTTCCTCGTCGCGGGACATGGCGAAATAGCCGTCTTCCAGGTAGTTGTGCTCGGTGGAGGAGAGCGCCTGGATCTGGCCGTAACCGCAGTGGTGGTTGGTCACCAGCAGGCCGCTGCCGGAGATGATTTCCGCGGTGCATCCGCCGCCGAACTGGACGATGGCGTCCTTGATGGACGAATGGTTCACGCTGTAGATCTGGTCCGGCGTGAGGCGGGATCCGAGGTTGCGGAGGGCGTCGCTGTTCATCTTTTCGAGCAGCGGCAGCAGCCACATACCCTCGTCGGCGCGCAGGGCGGCCGGCATCAGCAGGAGGGCGGTGGCGAGGGAAAGCAAAAACTTCTTCATATTGCGAATTTAATCATTTTCCTGAAATAAGCTGGGCTCGAGCTCCTTGGGGTGGAAGGATTTCCGGTGCTCCGGGGTGGGGCCGTATGCCTTCAGCGCGGCGATGTGCTCCGGGGTGGGATAGCCCATGTTGTGGTCCCAGCCGTACTGCGGGTACTGCCGGGCGAGTTCCCGCATCCGTTCGTCCCGCCAGGTCTTGGCGAGCACGGAAGCCGCGGCGATGCTGGCGTAGGTGGCATCGCCGTGCACGACGGTCCGGTAGGGATAGCCGTCGAAGGGGCGGAAGCGGTTGCCGTCGATGAGCAGGAAATCCGGCCGTACGGCGAGTTTGCGGACCGCCCGGCGCATGCCTTCCAGCGACGCGCCGAGGATGTTGAGGCGGTCGATCTCCTCCGCGCTCACGGCCTCCACGGCCCAGGCGAGCGCTTCCCGCTCGATGACGGGGCGGAGTTCCTCCCGCGCCTTTTCGCTCATTTTCTTCGAGTCGTCCAGGAGCGGATGGAAGAAATCCGGGGGGAGGATGACGGCGGCGGCATAGACGGGGCCCGCGAGGGGGCCGCGCCCGGCTTCGTCGCAGCCGGCCTCCAGGCGGCCCGGCTCCATACAGGGAAGAAGATGGGGTTGATGCGGCATGGTTCCCGCAAAGATAGTGGAAAAAGCGGGATTAGCGCTGCTTACTGGTTTCGTCCAGGAGGTGTTTGTTGATATCGCAGAGGGTGGCGATGGTTTTGTCCCGTTTAGCGATCTCCCGCCGGGCGGCCTCCAATTGTTCCCGCAGTTCCGCCAGACGATTTTCATAATCGTCGATGAACTGTTGTTTCCTGACCTCCCAACCCGAAATTTCGTCCAGCAACCCTTGGTCCGGGCGGGGGCCGAAGAGGAGTTCCTCCTCGGAAACGCCCAGGACGGCCACCATCTTGTGCAGGTTCTTGGAGAACAAGTTCGTCTGTCCGTTCTCGAAATTGATGTAGGTGGTGCGGCCAATACCGATCCGGTCGGCCATCTCCTCCTGGGTCAGGCCGGCTTTTTCGCGGGCGTCGCGTATCCTGGTATGAAGGACGTCAAGCACGGTTCAAAATTACGGAGGCTTGACGGGATTCTTATGCCCGTTTTTCGGTACATTGTCCATAAAAAATGAACAAAAATGAAAAAAAACAAGTATTTCTGAGACTGTACCCCCGCCATACCCCCTGGGATGTGTTGCGTTTTCCGGAGCGTTCCTGCATTTTTGTCCCGAAAAACGATACACGGTATGAGAACGGAAGAAAAGATCCTGAAGGAATTCTGGCGGCTGCTCGAGGAGCGGCCGCGCCGCGGGGACGCCCCCGTTGATTTTCCCGTCTGCTGCCGCCGCCTGCATGTCGTTCCCGGCGTTTTGGACGAGATTCTGATCCGGGAGACGGGCTTGTGCGGCGAAGAGATCATTTTGATTTGGTAATGGCTGCAAAAATGATTAAATTTGCAAACTTGACCAATCGGGACTAAATAATTAATACAAAATAACTCAAATGAAAGATTATTCAACCAAAGACATCCGCAACGTGGCCCTGCTCGGCGCGTCCAAGTCCGGCAAGACCACGCTTGCAGAAGCTATGCTCTATGAGGGCAAGGTGATCGACCGGAGGGGTACCGTCGAAGACAAGAACACCCTTTCCGACAACGACGAACTCGAGAAGCTCAACCAGCGCTCCATCTATGCGACCCCGCTGTACGCCGAGTTCCAGAACAAGAAGATCAACTTCATCGACACCCCGGGTTCCGACGACTTCATCGGCGGCGCCTACGCGGCCATGAAGGTCTGCGAGAGCGGCATCCTCGTGATCAACGCCCAGCAGGGCGTCGAGGTGGGCACGGAGAACTTCCTCCGCATGGCCGACGCCCGCAACTTCCCGCTCGTGATCGCCGTGGGCCAGCTCGACAGCGAGAAGGCCGACTGGGACAACATCCAGAACTCCATCAGGGAGTCCATCGGCGGCAAGGCCGTCTATGTCCAGTTCCCGGTGAACCCCGGCACCTCCTTCGACGGCTTCGTGGATGTCCTCACGATGAAATACTACCACTTTAAGGACGCCAACGGCACCCGTGAGGACCTCGAGATCCCCGCGAACCTGAAGGACCAGGCGGAAGAGGCCCGCGAGGCCCTCATCGAGAAGGCCGCCGAGTTCGACGACGCGCTGATGGAGAAGTACTTCGAGGAGGGCAACCTCTCCGAGGAGGAGATCCACCGCGGCCTGAACCTGGGCATCGCCGCCGGCGAGGCCTACCCGGTCCTGTGCGTCTGCGCGAAGAAGGACATCGGCGTGAAGCGCCTGCTCGAGTTCGTCGGCGAGGTGGCCCCCGCCCCGGATGTCAAGCCCGAAGGCGCCCCGTCCCTGTTCATCTACAAGAACGATGTGGAGCAGCACCTCGGCGAAGTTTCCTACTTCAAGGTGATGAGCGGCACCGTGAGCGGCGGCCTTGACCTCGAGGATCCCGCCACCGGCAACAAGGAGCGCTTGTCCGCCATCTACGCCGTCGCCGGCACCAAGAAGGAGCCCGTCACCTCCCTGCACGCGGGTGACTTCGGCTGCGCCGTCAAGCTCAAGAACGGCCGCAACAACACCACGCTTTCCCTGCCGGGCTCCGGCATCAACTACGACAAGATCCAGTATCCCGCCCCGAAGTACCGCTGCGCCATCAAGGCCAAGGTCCAGCAGGACGAGCAGAAGCTCGGCGACGCCCTCAAGAAGATCGCGTCCCAGGATCCTACCGTGATCGTGGAGTACTCCAAGGAGCTCCGCCAGACCATCCTCAGCGGCAACGGCGAGCAGCACATCAACATCGTCAAGTGGCTGCTGAACAACGAGTACAAGCTCGACGTCGAGCTCTTCGCCCCGAAGGTTCCGTACCGCGAGACCATCACCAAGGTGGCCAGCGCCCAGTACCGTCACAAGAAGCAGTCCGGCGGCGCCGGCCAGTTCGGTGAGGTGCACCTGCTGGTCTGCCCGGCCGAAGGCGAGCTGAACACGAAGTTCATGATCGGCGGCAAGGAGACCCAGCTGAACATCAAGACCCAGGACATCACCGACCTCGAGTGGGGCGGCAAGCTGGAGTTCTACAACTGCGTCGTCGGCGGCGCCATCGACCTCAGCTTCATGCCGGCCATCCTGAAGGGTATCAAGGAGCGCATGGTGGAAGGCCCGCTCACCGGTTCCTACGCCCGCGACATCCGCGTCTTCGTCTATGACGGCAAGATGCACCCGGTGGACTCCAAGGAAATCGCCTTCATCATCGCCGGCCGCAACGCGTTCCGCGAGGCTTTCCGCAACGCCGGTCCGAAGATCCTCGAGCCGATCTACAACGTCGAGGTGATGACCCCGGCCGAGTACCAGGGCGCCGTGATGTCCGACCTCCAGAACCGCCGCGGCATGCTGGGCGAGATGGGTGCGGACAAGGGCTTCGCGATCCTCAAGGCCCGCGTTCCCCTCGCCGAACTCTACCGCTACTCCACGTCCCTGAGCTCCCTGACCGCCGGCAGCGCGACCTTCACCATGGAGTTCGCCGACTACCAACCGGTTCCGGGCGATGTCCAGAACAAGCTTCTCGCGGAGTACGCCGCCGCCGAGAAAGACGAGGATTAAGCGGATTGACCCTGATCCTTACTGGAAGTCCGACCCGTTTCGGGGAGGACCGGTTTACCGAAGACAACGGGCTGCTTGCCGCCGTGCAGGCAGCCCTGCCTTTATATCCGCACGTGCTGCTGGTGAGCGCGGCGCCCGACGACCGCAAATTCACGGACTACGTGCTGGACTCGATGTCGGCGTGCATCCGCAGATCCGGCATCACCCCCGCCAGCGTGACGATGCTGGACCGGCGCAACGCCGGCCTGGCGCGCGACCTGGTACGCGGCGCGGACTGGGTCGTGCTGTGCGGCGGGCACGTCCCTACGCAGAACCGTTTCCTGCACGAAATCGGCCTCCGGGAGCTCCTGAAGGGCTTTGACGGGCTGGTAATGGGCTGCAGCGCGGGCTCGATGAACTGCGCGGACCGCGTCTATTCCCATCCCGAACTGCCCGGCGAAGCCGCGGACCCCGCCTACCCGCGCTGGCTGGAGGGGCTGGGGCTCACGCGGCTTCAGATCGTGCCGCATTACGACCAGGTTCGGCATGCGGTCGTCGACGGACGGCGTCTCTTCGAGGATATCATCTTCCCGGAGAGCTGGCGTCACGCCTTCTATACCTTCCCCGACGGGGGCTACATCCTGTGCAAGGACGGACGGGAGACCCTGTTCGGCACCGCCTGGGAGATTTCCAACGGACAGATGCGGCAGATTTCTGCCGAAAACCAAGTGTATTCCTTTATGAACGTCATTTTCATTTCCCCGCATTTCCCGCAGACCTACTGCCACTTCTGCTCGCGCCTCCGCGCAAACGGCGTGACGGTGCTGGGCATTGCGGACGCGCCGTACCACGAGTTGAACGGCGAGCTGCGCGACGCGCTGACCGACTATTACAAGGTGAACAACCTGGAAGACTACGAAGAGATGTACCGCGCCGTGGCGTGGTTCGCCCACAAATACGGCCGGATCGACTGGATCGAGTCCAACAATGAGTACTGGCTGGAGCAGGACGCGCGCCTGCGGACGGACTTCAACGTGACGACCGGCCTGCACACGGACCGCGTCGCCTCCATCCGGAACAAGTCCGAGATGAAGAAGTACTACGCCCTGGGCGGAATCCCCACGGCGCGGCAGGTCAAGGGCTCGGAAGGCCCGGCCAAGGTGAAGGCCTTCGTGAAGAAGACCGGTTATCCCGTCATCGCCAAGCCGGACAGCGGCATGGGCGCCGGCGGAACGACCAAGATCCACGACGACAGCGAGCTGAAGACCTGGTTCGGGAACCATCCGGACGACTACGGCCGCTATGTGGTCGAGGAATTCATCACGGGCCTGCTGGTCAGTTACGATGCCATCTACAATGCGGAGGGGGAGCCCGTCTTCGAGAACAACACCGTCTTCCCCACGCCCATCATGGAGATCGTGCACGACAACTCGGAGACCTGCTACTGGACCAACAAGACCGTTCCCGCCAGGCTCGCCGCCATCGGCCGCCGCACGGTGAAGGCTTTTGGCATCACGAGCCGTTTCGTACACCTGGAGTTCTTCCAGCTGGACCGGGACCGCGAGGGGCTCGGGAAGAAGGGCGACTATGTGGGCCTGGAGGTGAACATGCGCCCGCCGGGGGGCTACACGCCGGATATGATGAACTTCGCGCACAGCACGGACGTCTATCAGATCTGGGCGGACGTGGTGGCCTTCGACGAGCGCCGCAAGGGCGCCGGCGAACAGTACTACTGCGCCTACGCCGGCCGCCGCGACTGCTATCGCTACAAGCACTCCCACGAAGAGGTGATGGCCCGGTACGGCAGTGCCGTCTGCATGGCCGAGCGCGTGCCCGCCGTCCTGTCCGACGATCTCTGCGACATGGCCTACATCGCCCGCTTCGCGGATAAGAAGGACGTCGACCGCTTTTTCGCCTTCGTTACTGAACGGTAAGCCGCCAGCGGCAGGGGTCGCCCCGGAAAAACTACGCGCTTCGCGCTATCCCTCCCACCGCTTTGCGGCGGGCCCCTCCCGTTTACGAGCCACGGGCGGCTACGGTTTTTCCAGGGCGTCCCTGCCGCTGACTTTTGTTTTTCGGTCGAATTGTTTCAAATATCTGCAACGGGGGGTAAGGGTGTTCCCGGGGTGGGAGTTTTGTTGTAATTTAGTAGACCTGACGAAACTCAATAACCCATAAAAGTTTTATGAAAGCCATTCTCAAAACCCTCTCCGTCGCCATGGGACTGGTGCTTCTGATGCCGGGTATCTCCGGCCGGGCCCAGGTCTATGCCGACTCCTCGATCCAGCTCGACAAGTATCTGGTCCCCGTGACCACGCCGACGGCGACGCCGGACGCCCAGGGCTTCCTGGGCCGCTGGCTGCTGCTCGAGCCGATCAGCAAACCCAACCGTTCCAACACCGTTTTCACCGACAGCTACATCCGCGAGGTGTTCGCCGTCGAGTATTTCAAGGGCCAGCTCGGCAACGAACTGCCGAAGGACGGCGCCAAGGTCAAGACCACCGTGGAGTACCAGCCGCCCGTGAACCTGCAGGGCGGCCGTCCGATGGGCTTCGGCATGGAGCCTCCGAAGTATGAGCAGAAGAAGGTCACGCTCAAGTGGCACGCGATGGACAGCAAGCTGCCCAACGTGAAGCTCTTCCGCTTTGCGACCAACCTGACCGAAGACCGCTACGGCGTCATCTTCTGGGCCGTGACCGTGGTGAACTGCGAGGAGGACATCCCCAACGTGCGCCTGGCCGTCGGTTCCAACTCCGCCTCGATGTGGTGGGTGAACGGTGAAGAGGCCGTCATCCTGTCCGGCGACCGCCGCCGCGTGATGGACGACTGCGCTTCCCCGCGCCTGACCCTCAAGAAGGGCCGCAACGTCATCTGGGGCGCTGTCATCAACGGCCCCGGCATGAGCGACTTCTGCTGCCGCTTCATCGACGAAGCCGGCAATCCCGTCAAGAACATCACCCTTACCACGAAATAACAGATGCGTCCTATGAAAACCAGAAATATCCTTCTCGCGGGCGTCATCGCCCTGTTCGGATTCTCCGCAGCGGCCCAGGTGGGCGCTCCTTATATCCACGACCCGTCCACCATCATGGAGTGCGACGGCAAATACTACACCTTCGGCACCGGTGGCGGCGGTCTGATTTCTGAGGACGGCTGGGTGTGGAACAGCGGCGCCGTGCGTCCCGGCGGCGGAGCCGCCCCTGACGCCATCAAGATCGGCGACCGTTACCTGGTGGGCTACAGCGCCACGGGCGGCGGCCTGGGCGGCGGTCACGCCGGCCGCATCCTCACGATGTGGAACAAGACCCTGGATCCGGAGTCCCCGGACTTCGCCTATACCGATCCCGTCGAAGTGGCCCATTCCGAAATGGATGAAGACTGCGACGCCATCGACGTCGGCTTCCTGATGGATCCCAACGGCCGTCTCTTCTGCACCTTCGGCACCTATTTCGGCAACATCCGCATGGTCGAGCTCGATCCCAAGACGGGCGGCCGCCTGGCCGGTGCGCGCGACATCGACGTGGCCATCGACTGTGAGGCTTCCGTGATGATGTACCGCGACGGCTGGTACTACCTGCTGGGCACCCACGGCACCTGCTGCGACGGCGCCAACTCCACCTATAATATCATCGTCGGCCGTTCCCGCAACCCGTACGGTCCGTTCCTCGACAACGTGGGACGTGATATGCTCCAGGGTGGCGGCAAGATGGTCGCCGCCGCGGAAGAGCGCCGTTTCGGCGCCGGTCACTTCGGCCGCTACATCGTGGAGGAAGGCGTGGAGAAGATGTCCTTCCACTGGGAGAGCGACCTGGACCTGAGCGGCCGCAGCACCCTCGCCATCCGTCCGATCATCTGGAAGGACGGCTGGCCCGAGGCCGGCGAGATCCTGCAGGACGGCAACTACAAGATCCTTTCCCGCCGTCGCGGCTATGCCCTTGAGCTGACCGTGGACTTCGTCCGCGCAGCCGGCGGCATGCGCGGTTTCGGCCGTCAGGCCAACGAAACCATCGTCAAGGTGGAGAACCAGAAGCTTGAGGAAGTGATCGGCGACTGGCCGAAGGGAGAAATCCCCGTGCGCGCTAACGATTACATGGCCCGCCCGCACCAGCAGTGGACGATCGAGGCCGTGCCCGAGGCCGGCGGTTATCTCGGCGGTCCCTGGTACAAGATCGTGATCCAGGGCACCAACCGGGCTCTCGCCGCCGTGGAAGGCCACGAGCTGACCACCGTTCCCGAGTTTACCGGCGCCGACGAGCAGCTCTGGAGGATCGAGCAGCTCATCGACGGTACCTGGCGCATCGTGCCGAAGGCCATCCCGGGCTGCCACCATCCCGAGAAGTTCTGCCTCTACTCCGTAGCCGACAGCACCCCCACCCTGGCGAAGTTCGACTTCAACAACGACAACGCCAAGTGGGACATCAAGGCCCGCTAGTGCGCGAACGCCACGCTCCCAACAAAAAGCTATCCTTTCGGGGATAGCTTTTTTCGTGACGGTATCGCAGTATTTTTGCGATACAGTAGTTATTAATAATATGGACGAGCAGGAATTGGCCCGGCGTTGTGCGCAAGGAGACAATGCGGCGCGGCGGGAGCTGTATGAAAAATACGGCTCCCGCCTGCTCGCACTCTGCCGCCGTTATGCCCGGGACGCCGCCGAAGCGGAAGACCTGATGCAGGACGCCTTCGTCAAGATCTTCCGCGTGATCGGTCGTTTCCGCTGGACACGGCCCGGCTCGCTGTATTCCTGGATGGCGCGGGTGGCGCTCAACCTGGCCTTTGACTCGGCAAGGAAGCGCCGGCGGCTGGGCCGGGAACTGGTGGAGGTGGAAAACCTGGCCGAAGGACCCGCGGAAGAGCCGGGCTACGAGGAGACCCTTTCCGTGCCCGCCGAGGTGATCCAGGCAATGATTGCGGCGTTGCCGGACGGCTACCGCACCGTTTTTACGCTCTACTGCATCGATGAGTTGTCCCACAAGGAAATAGCCGCCCTGCTCGGTATCCGGGAGAAGAGTTCATCCGCCAGCCTTGCCCGGGCCCGGGCCTCCCTTGCCCGGTCCATCCGGCAGTACCTGAATGGGGAAGGTCCCTTTTTAGAAAGCAGACCTTCCCCACGGAATAGGTCTCCGAATGGCTTCCAGGGCCATTTTAATGGGGAAGGTACCAGCCAGGAAACGGGACCTTCCCCGCAAAGGGAAGGAGGTTGGAGCAGTATTCCGGACAAGAAGGAGTTATGATAACGGAAGGATGATGAAACAAGGATCAAGTAAAGATTGGACCGACGCCGTTCGGGAGAAAGCGCTTTCCGGCGGGGCGGCGCCTTCCCCGGCGAGTTGGGAAGTGGTGGGGCGGCGCGTACGTCGCGGGACAGCCCTGCGGCGCGCCGCTCTGTCCGCAGCTGTCGTCCTTCCCCTGCTGGCCCTGCTTGTCTGGGCCCCCTGGAAAACTCCCGCAGTTCCGACCACTCCGGTCGCGCAGGTCACCTCTCCTGTCCCGCAGGTGGCACCCCCCATCATCCCCGACCCGACCGGGGATCCCATCGTTCCGAGCGTGCCGTCCTCAAATCCGGTCTCCCGTGAGGACAAACCGGCACAGACCCAGCTACCGTCCTCAAAACCGGCTCTGAATGAGGAGGACCGTTCCCGTCCGGAAATCCCCAATCAGATCGGGGAGGACAGGGGTATGGCCCAAGATGACACGAGGGCTGATGCGGATGATAAAGGGAAGGACGGGGAGGACGAACAACAGGTTCCCCGGGGAGGCCAGGAGCCGATTGTCTGGCCGGAGAACCCCGGCACGGCATCGCGCCCCCGCGTCGCCATCGGCCTCCGGGCCGGCGCCGGAACCGCCCGCCGTACCGCCGACATCGCCCTGCAGTCCGCGCCCTATATCGCCGCCTTGACCTACCTGAACACCCGGGAGCCGGCAGTCGCGCCGGGCGTTAAGTCGAATTATGCCAATTCCCGCCCGTACGTGTTGGCAGCGAACAGCCTTTATCCGGATGCAGTCAGCAGCTATACCCACGACCTGCCCCTTTCCCTGGGCCTGTCCGTCCGGCTGGACCTGACGCCGCGTCTCGCCGTGGAAAGCGGACTGGAATACACGTACCTGCATTCCGTGGAGGAATCCGTCGTCGGACGCCTGGACCAGCGGCTCCATTTCGTCGGGATTCCCTTGCGGCTGAACGCCCGGCTGTGGTCCCGGGATGGCTGGGACCTCTATGCGGGCGTCGGCGGCAAGGTGGAGAAATGCGTCGCGGCCAGCCTGGGAAAGATCCAATGCGAGGAACCCCGCCTGCAAGGGACCGCGGAGGCCTTCGGCGGCATCCAGTACCGGCTCGGGTCCCGCGTGCACCTCTACTTCCAGCCCGAATTATCCTGGTACCTCACGAAAACCGACCTCATCACTTGCCGTACGGAACATCCCCTGGGTCTCACGCTCCACGCCGGCCTGCGCCTTGACTTATAGCGGGATTTGACTATCTTTGGACGCAGTATTATGTGCAGGAGCAAGTTATAATGACAGAAAACGCAAGGATTATGAAACACGCAATCACACAATTCGCCCTGGTGGCCGCCGCTTTGCTGGCCGTATCCTGCAGCAAGGACCTCATTACGCCCGAAGAACTGTTCCGGGACAGTTCCAAGGAGGTGAAAACCATCATCCATTCGAAAGGCAATGACAACGTGTCCGAGGACCAGGTTGTCATGTTCCGCGACAAAGCTGTTTACAGAAAGAGCGATCAGGCGGGCCAGTCCTGGTTCTGCGCATTCAGTGGCGGCAGGATGGTCTATGATATGTTTATGCTCAGCATCTATTTCGACAGTATAGACAAAATGAAGGTTGGGGATATGCTGAAGCCGACCCGCGTCATGTTTTCATTCATCGCTTCAAGCGACAGCAACGCCACGACTCATACGTTTGACGGAAAAATCTCGCTTGCAGACAAAGGCGACGACTATGTTATCCTCCGGTTCCGTAAAGTCGTTTTCAACTGTTCTTTTGGAGAGTATCTGATTGACGGATATCTCTATTGCCCGCTTTTTGACGAGTATGTGATCTGAGTCCATAAAACGTACCCGGAAACCGTCCGTTGCAAAAACGGGCGGTTTTTTTTACATTTGTAGATTGGAATAAAAAGTCCTCAAACTATGTACAGAACCCATACTTGCGGCGAGTTGAGGCTCGCCGACCAAGGCAAGACGGTCACCCTGGCGGGATGGGTGCAGAAATCCCGCAAACTCGGCGGCATGACCTTCATCGACCTGCGCGACCGTTACGGCATCACGCAGCTGGTGGTGGAGGCGGACGCCGCCCCCGAACTCGTCGAGACCGCCTCCGGCCTGGGCCGTGAATTCGTGATCCAGGCGACGGGCGAGGTGGTCGAGCGCCAGAGCAAGAACCCCAAGATGCCCACCGGCGAGGTGGAAATCAAGCTCAGTGCCATCCGCATCCTGAACAAGTCCGTCACCCCGCCCTTCACCATCGAGGAGAATTCCGACGGCGGCGAAGACCTGCGCGCCAAATACCGTTACCTGGACCTGCGGCGTCCGCCGCTGCAGCGGGCCCTCGCGCTGCGCCACCGCCTGGCGCAGGAAATCCGCTCCTACCTGGACGGCCAGGGCTTCATGGAGATCGAGACCCCGTACCTGATCAAGTCCACCCCGGAGGGCGCCCGCGACTTCGTGGTGCCGTCCCGGATGAACCCGGGCACCTTCTACGCCCTGCCGCAGAGCCCCCAGACCTTCAAGCAGCTGCTGATGGTGGCGGGCTACGACCGCTATTTCCAGATCGTGCGCTGCTTCCGCGACGAGGACCTGCGCGCCGACCGCCAGCCGGAGTTCACGCAGATCGACTGCGAGATGAGCTTCGTGGAGCAGGAAGACGTGCTGAACACCTTCGAGGGCATGATGCGGCAGATGTTCAGGAACGCCCTCGGCGTCGAGATCCCCGATCCGCTGCCGCGGATGAGCTGGTACGACGCCATGGACAACTACGGCTCCGACAAGCCGGACGTCCGCTTCGGGATGAAGATCCACGAGATCACGTCCCTCGTGCAGGGCTGCGGCTTCGGCGTGTTCGACAGCGCCCCGTACATCGGCGGCATCGCCGTGAGCGGCTGCGCCGAGTACACCCGCAAGCAGCTGGACGAGCTGACCGAATGGGTCAAGCGCCCGCAGGTGGGCGCCAAGGGCCTGGTCTATGTCCGCTGCAACGCCGACGGCACCTTCAAGTCCAGCGTGGACAAGTTCTACACGCCGGAACAGCTGAAAGCCGTCGCGGACGCCTGCGAGGCGAAAGCCGGCGACCTGGTGCTCATCCTCTGCGGCGAGAAACGCAAGACGCAGACGCAGCTGGGCGTGCTCCGCATCGAGATGGGCAGCCGCCTGGGCCTGCGCGACCCGAAAGTCTTCGCCCCGCTGTGGATCGTGGACTTCCCGCTCCTGGAGTGGAGCGAGGAAGACCAGCGCTTCTACGCGATGCACCATCCCTTCACGGCGCCCAAGCCGGAACACGAGCAGTGGTTCTACTCCGACAGGAAGGAGGACCTGGAGCGCGTGTGCGCCAACGCCTACGACTTCGTGCTGAACGGCACCGAACTGGGCGGCGGCTCCATCCGTATCCACGAAGCGGCGATGCAGGAGCGGATGTTCGAGGTGCTGGGCATCAGCAAGGAAGACGCCGAATACAAGTTCGGCTTCATCATCAACGCCTTCAAGTTCGGCGCTCCGCCCCACGGCGGCCTGGCGTTCGGATTCGACCGCGTCTGCGCCCTCTTCGGCGGGCAGGAGACGATCCGCGACTACATCGCGTTCCCGAAGAACAACCAGGGCCGCGACGTGATGATCGACTCGCCTTCCCGGATCGACGACGCGCAGATGGAGGAACTGTTCCTGTCTTCCACCTACACGCCGCCGCAGCCGTGAGGATCCAGCTGAACTACGACCTGCTCGCGCAGAACACTTTCCGGATGAAGGTGTCCTGCGCGTGCTATGTCGAGTACGAGACCGTGAAGGAACTGGAGGGGCTCAATTTCGAGCGTCTCCCCAAGCCCCTGCTGCACATCGGCGCCGGGAGCAACCTGCTCTTTACCAAGGACTTCCCGGGCACGGTCCTGCACTCGAACATCGAGTTCATCAAATATGTGGACGTGGGCCTGGACGAAGTGCCGGTAATGGTGGGCGCGGGGGTGGTCTGGGACCACTTCGTGTCCGAGACCTGCCGCCACGGCCTGTGGGGCGCGGAGAACCTCTCGCTCATCCCGGGCGAAGTGGGGGCTGCCGCCGTGCAGAACATCGGCGCCTACGGGGTTGAGGTGAAGGACCTCATCTCCGGGGTGGTCTGCTTCGACCTGCAGGAGCGCAGGAAGGTGAAATTCACCCGCGAGGAATGCCGCTACGGCTACCGCGACTCGCTGTTCAAGCAGCCGGAGAACCGGGGCCGTTACGTCGTGACCAGCGTGCTGTTCCGCCTCACGCGCAAGCACCGCCCGAACCTGGAATACAAGGGCGTGCGCGACGCGCTGGAGGGGAAGGACCCCCGGACGCCGCAGGAGGTGCGCGACGCCATTATCCGCATCCGGCAGCAGAAACTTCCTGACCCTGAAGAACTTGGCAGCGCCGGCAGTTTCTTCAAGAACCCGGTCGTGAGCCGGGAGGACTTCGCGCGCATCTCGCCCGACGGGAGCGCTCCGCACTACGACCTGCCTGACGGTACGGTCAAGGTGCCGGCCGCCTGGATGATCGACCGGTGCGGCTTCAAGGGCGCCGTGGAAGGGGGCGCCGCCGTGTACGAGAAGCAGCCCCTGGTCATCGTGAACGCCAGCGGCGAGGCCTCCCCGGCGGAGGTGCTTGCGCTCGAGAACCGAATCATCAACGGGGTGCGGGAGCGCTTCGGCGTGACCCTGCACCCGGAAGTGGAACACATATGAGCAGTTTTGTCATCGAAGGCGGACACCGCCTGAGCGGCGGGATCGTCCCCCAGGGCGCGAAGAACGAGGCCCTGGAGGTCATCAGCGCCGTCCTCCTCACGGCGGACCCCGTGACCATCACCAACGTGCCGGAGATCCTGGACGTGAAGAACCTCATCGCCCTGCTGCAGGGGATGGGCGTGACCGTGGAACGCCGCGCCAAGGGGGAGTACACCTTCATCGCGAACCACGTGAACGAGTTCTACATCCGCAGCGCGGAGTTCGTGAAGAAATGCGCCCAGCTGCGGGGCTCCGTGCTGGTGGTGGGTCCGCTGCTGGCCCGCTTCGGCAGCGCCTTCTTCCCCAAACCGGGCGGCGACAAGATCGGCCGGCGCAGGGTGGACACCCACATCGAGGGCTTCATGCGCCTGGGCGCGAAATGCGCCTACGACACCGCCAAGCGGGCCTACAACCTCTCCTCGGGCCGTTCGATGAAGGGCTGCTACATGCTCCTGGACGAGGCCTCCGTGACCGGTACGGCCAACATCATCATGGCCGCGACCCTCGCCGAAGGCACCACCACCATCTACAACGCCGCCTGCGAGCCGTACGTGCAGCAGCTCTGCCGCCTGCTCACGGCGATGGGCGCCCGGATCGAGGGCATCGGCTCCAACCTGCTGACCATCCACGGGGTGGAGGCCCTGCACGGGGCGGAGCACCGGATCCTGCCGGACATGATCGAGGTCGGCTCCTTCATCGGGATGGCCGCGATCACGCAGAGCGAACTGACCATCAAGGACGTGTCGTGGGAGAACCTCGGCATCATTCCGGAGTGCTTCCGGCGCCTGGGCGTGAAGCTGGAGCAGCGCGGCGACGACATCTACATCCCCGCGCAGCAGAGCTACGAGATCGAGTCGTTCATCGACGGGTCCATCATGACCCTCGCGGACGCGCCCTGGCCGGGCCTGACCCCGGACCTGCTGAGCGTGCTGCTGGTCGTGGCCACGCAGTGCAAGGGCAGCGTGCTCATCCACCAGAAGATGTTCGAGAGCCGCCTGTTCTTCGTGGACAAGCTCATCGACATGGGCGCGCAGATCATCCTCTGCGACCCGCACCGCGCCGTGGT
>Ga0310691_10003121_pt1 | contig 20483 bp, 18 predicted proteins | sample 176DNAGHGlowgp2_FD_203887 | JGI IMG/M metagenome (GOLD analysis project Ga0310691, IMG submission 203887) | Sheep rumen microbial communities from Palmerston North, Manawatu-Wanganui, New Zealand - 1766 DNA GHGlow gp2 (v2) (version 2) | ecosystem: Host-associated > Mammals > Digestive system >...
TTAAACTCATAGGGGCTGGTGGCTCCATAATGAACGAAGTTCTCTGCCGTAAAACTCTCGGAGTTGAGTCCTGAAAGCAGCTGTGCCTCATAGCGCCAGTCGCTAACCTTACCCCACAACGACAGTCCTATCTGATGCCAGGTGTTTGGAATGATGGTTGCCTCACCCTCAGGACGATATACTGTAAAGAACTGATTCGGCTCATGGTGTGCATTGGAATAACCCACAGGAACGATAATCTCACCTGCCTTGATGTTAAACTTACCTTTTGCAAACTCCTTGTTGATCCAGAACTGCTCTACGTTTACCTCACCGCCTTTCTCTACTTCTGCCTCGTATTCGCCGGCCTCCTCAGCTTCTATCTCTACGGCAGTACCATTACCGCCATGCTCGAATTCTATCTCTGAGCCTATTGTCCAGCCTTTGCCGAAGTCGTAGCCGATATTCAGACATACATGAGGAAGGTCAAAGCGCCCGTGACTATTGTCGTTGACATAGTTCTCCGGCTTCTTGTAGCGATTGAAACTCTGACTGTAGAAGTTGCGTGTCATCACGGCCTCACCATAACCACCGATATGTAATTTCGACTCTTGCGCCTGTGTACAAAGTGGTAATACCGTTGCAACTGCCATCACACTAAAAAACTTTTTCATAATAACATTTTTCAGAAATCGGCTGCAAAGGTACGCTGATTTGTCTGTCGCAACAATACCTAAAAATAGTGAAATCGCCCAAAAACGGCAGTTTTCGGCACTTGGGAATTTCAAAAATACCTAATAGTGATTATTGCTCATGTCGGAAAATATGTCTACCTTTGCACCCAGTAATCAAAAATAGGTAAAAGCAGATGAAAAATCAGAAGATGTATGAGGCGGACGACAAGATGATCTCCCTGATCCGCGACAATTACGACCTGTTGCAGATGCTGGGCAGTTTCGGCATCAGTCTCGGCTTTGGCGACAAGACTGTAAAGGAGACGTGCGAGGATAACGAAGTTGACACATATACCTTTTTGGCGGTAGTAAACTTCACCATCAACGGCTTCGGCGATTTCGATGCCGACGAGCAGATATCAGTACCTACCCTGCTCCACTATCTCGAGGCCAGCCACGCATATTTCCTCGATTTCCAGTTGCCCTATATCAGGCGCGAGCTGCAGGAGTCGCTCGACGAACGTGAGTCGTTGGCAAAACTCATCCTCAGCTTCTACGACGGATATGCCCATGAGATACGCCGACACATGAAATATGAGCAGAAGACACTCTTCCCCTACGTACAGTCGCTCATCGACGGACATCCCGCCAGCGACTATACCGTTGAGACCTTCTCAAAGCATCATGGGGCAACAGACAAGAAGCTTCGCGAACTGAAACTCCTCATCATCAAATACCTGCCTCAGGACGGACTGCACAACAACCAGCTTACAGCCACCCTCCACGATATCTATGAGAATGAGGTATGGCTGCGTCAGCACGCTATGGTAGAGGATAATATCTTCGTGCCGGCCATCCGTCGTCTGGAGCAGATTACAAAACAGAGCGACGTTACGCGCAACATATCAGATATGGTGTTCAAGGCAGGAACCAGTCAGAATCCTGATGCCCTGTCAGATCGTGAGAAGGATGTTATCATATCATTGGTACAAGGTATGTCGAATAAGGAGATTGCCGACCACCTGTGCATCTCTGTGAATACCGTCATCACCCATCGACGTAACATCGCCCGTAAGCTGCAGATCCACTCTCCTGCAGGACTTACCATCTATGCTATCGTCAACGGCCTCGTAGATATCTCAAGCGTGAAGTTATAATGAAACAAGAGCTCAAAGACCTTCTCATCGCCTACGCAGATCAATACGAGACTGCCGCATTCCTCGATGGCGACCCTTCGTGGTTTATGCACCAGGTAACGGGTGCCGACAACCAGGAGGCAATGGCATTTATCGCCTCATGCCTTAGCTACGGCAGCAGGAAGCAGTTCATGCAGAAGATACAGCTTATCCTCGAGTGGAGCAAAGGCAATACCGACAACTGGGTGCGCTCAGGCGAGTTTGAGGCACATATTGCCCAAGGCGACAGCCGATGTTTCTATCGCCTTTATACTCACGACACCATGAACCAGTTTCTCAGGGCTTACCGTAAACTGATGGCGGAACACGGCACCTTAGGTAGTTATGTGCGTAAGAATGCCCACGACTGTCTGTCGGCAGTAGAGGCCATCTGCAGGTATTTCAGCTCTCAGGGCATCAGCGTGGTGATACCCAAGGACACGCAGTCGGCCTGCAAGCGGGTGTGCATGTTCCTCAGGTGGATGGTGCGCTATGACTCGCCTGTCGACCTCGGACTGTGGAAAGACTTCATCGACTGCCGGAGTCTCATCATCCCTATGGACACCCACGTGCTGCAACAGTCAGTACGCCTTGGCCTGCTCAACAGCAAGACAGCCACCATGAGCACCGCCCGACGACTCTCGGCAGCACTTATGGAGATATTCCCTGATGACCCGATGAAAGGCGACTTCGCCTTGTTTGGCTATGGAGTAAACGCTCAGAAATAGACCTCGATACTCTCATTCCACGAGGCATCAATAACGATGCTCACAGACGAAGAACCACTTGGCGAGCTCTTCCCGTCGAAAAGACTACCTCGGCATATTGTGATACAGTTACGGCGCACAGGTATGCTCTCGATGGTTTTCTCTGAGAAGTTTTCAGCAGAAGATCCGTCGTTATAGCGAGAGATAATATTTACATTCCTGATAGTATCCCTGTCATCTCGCGGAACCATATAGAAATCGTAATACTCATCCGACGAGTCTACATCCAGGATTATGCTCTGCGATGCCTTAGTCGTTCCGTATCCTGTCAATGCACTAAGCGTTCCCTTGCTGCCGGTATATTTCACCAGCAACTCGTTAGCCTCCTCAGGCAGTTCGTCGTCTGTGATAAACCTCACCATCGAGACGATTCTCTTCAGGGTCAGACTCTTATTTACATTATCCCCAGAGATATGCAAGAGCTCACACGTCCAGAACATATCCGACAGAGTGCCTGAGGCGGTAATCTTCATCTCCTTAGTTGCAAAACTCGGATTCTTCGCAGAGCTATGAGCCAGCACCACCAGATAATAATCACCCTCAGGCAACGAGAAAGAGACATCGCCGAAATTCTCATCGTCCAGCTTCTGATTGATGTACTTCACCTTTTGCCCGTCTTCATCATAGATGTCGAAACACAGGCGATTACACACATCACCCAGATCACTACGTGTCGGGGCACCAAAACGAGTGGTCTCAATCTGGCTTACATGAAGAACCACATCATACCCTTCCCCACCCTCTAAGTCGCCAGACTCTGAAGGCACAATCTTCTCACACGACGACATCGCAGCCGTCATCATCACCAATGCAATAACATTGCCAAGCTTACTGCTTTTCATACCAATAGTATTTTTAGTTAACACCCCACCCTCGTGGCGGGATTTTCTGCAAAATTACATCAAATCCTGCATCCCCAGCTCAAATCCATCTTTCTTTTATGATTTATTCACAAAAGTTTCGCATTTTCAAAACATCTTTTTACCTTTGTGGAGGTGGCATGCGGACAGGACCTCTTGGCATCATCTTGTCCTCATGTCCCCAGATAAGTCCTTTCAGCATATTGCCGAAGTCGAAGCCGAATTTCTGTCCGTTGTTTAACTTGACGTAAGGCCTCACTATCGGGTCAGTCACCCATTGTCCCGTCACAGGGTTCAGATAACGTCTCACACCTGTATCAACGCCAAAATTCTTGTGCATCCTGATATCAGCATAACCTCCATAGGTCGTTGTCGACAGATAAGGATTAACAGCAGGACTTATCATCGATGAGTTGCCGTAGTAATATCCGAAAGCATGGAGTGAGAGAGCATCATTCACAAAATAACTTATGGTGCCACCTGCCCCATAGCGCGTCTGCAGGAATCCCATACCCACGAATCGGTACTTGTCGGCCATTGCAGAGGCGGAAAAGCTCCATCTGCCGATATTCTGATAAAATGTCAGAGCCCCCGACTCTCGGTCCAGTAGTCCAGGCATGGAGTTGGCTCCCCCACTAACTATTACAGCAGCTCCTCTCCAGGGTAACATCAATTTGCCTCCCTGTATGGAATTAACTTCCCAACTTCCTCGCCGATAATCAAGAAGTCGCGGGTCGTAATCAAGTTTTGTTGCTGCCTTTGTTATGCTCGTTGGCATTATGGGCTTATATAATATGGAAGAATCCTGTTCTGTAAGAAGTGAGTCGATATTCTGAATGTTTTTCTCCACGCGCAAAGAATCCTCAGAAAGAATCTTTCCCCCATTAACTTCTGATTGTGCAGCCGCCACACAAGTAACAGCCAACATCAAAATGATTATTATTGCCTTACACTTTCCCATAATAACATTCTCACAGTGCAAATTTATAAAAAAACTCCGTCACAGAGAGCCTGGCACGGTGTGCTCCGTCACAGAGAGCCTGGCACGGTGTGCTCTAGTTCTTTGTCTATCATATATTGTATCTATTGGGTGCAAAGGTAGTGCTTTTTTTCGTATTATCAAAAGAAAATAGGAATTTCCCCCATACGAGTTATTGTTTTTTCTCATCTTTGTGTCACATCGGGGTCAGGATACATTGTGACATCCCTGATAACATAATACGAGGCACCTGGCTGACGAACTACACTCAGGTGCCAGTCCCTCTGACCATTAAGCAAGCTCATATAGATGATGCTCGTATTATGAAGTCTGACAATATGCCGATAGAACTGATTTCCAAATACACAGGTCTAACTGTCGAGGAGATAGAGGCGCTTTAAATAAGAGATTGTCTCATCGGGTTCAGAATACATTGTGACATCCCTGATAACATAATACGAGGCACCTGGCTGACGAACTACACTCAGGTGCCAGTCCCTCTGACTACATAAATGTGGAATAAAGTATAATGGGACAAAAAGAGCAAGCAATAAACTCACCTAATACGAGTGAATAAAGTGAGGGAAATTCATCACAGAAAATCTGGTACGATGTATAGCATCACAGAGAGCCTGGCACAGCGTGCTGACGAGGTAAAGTAAAAAAACATCCTCATGCCTTTGATGACATGAGGACGCTTCTTGTCTGCTTTCCGCATTTCCTACTTTCCGCTTTTATATTATCGGCAGTTCGGAAACGAGTTTCTTATAGTGGCCACGCATGGTGCGCTTGATGGCTTTGTCTGCCTCCAGACGTTGCAATGTCTTCTGCGCAGCACGATTATTGGCATAGCCGAAGGTCTGGGCAAACTGTTCTGTAGAGAACTGCTCCGACAGCAATCTGAAACACTCCTGGAACTTATTGGTGCGCCGACGCTGCTGGGCGGCATCCTTCAACTGATTGTCGTAGTAGAGACGATGCAGTTCATAATACCAGAAATGCTGTGTGCGGTACTGTATGTCACCCACTAAATCTGCCAGTGCAAGGTCGGTCGCATCGATGGTATATGTGCCTGTAGATTCACGTTCTTGCCAATGCCGCATGTCTATCCATGGGGCACTCACATTGATCATGTGGTACGGGATTCTCTTGAGTTGTAACCAGTCCGCACGATCTTCATCGTTGAACTCGGCAATGGCACGACGCTGGTCGAGCCACTCGTGAACGTGCTCAACCAGTGGCCATAGAGGCAGTTCACCGCGACGCTGGTCGAGCTTGTAGGCCCACTGCTTCAGCGTGTCGTTGTAGGCATCGATTTTGGAATCTTCCTTGCGGCGCAGCGGCATGATTTTGAAATCGTCACGCCCCATTGGGATGGTACAGGTACGAGTGTCGAGGCCAGAATTTACGTTCCTTTCATTCACAAGCTTCGGAAGCGTTATGGGACAAAAGGTTTCAATTTGGTTCCAAAATACCCTATAGCGCCCTGATACAGACTGCTTGTTAGAATAGTGTTGCGAATCCCACTCCCCATGAAATGAGAGCAAAACAGCTGTGGAGCGGCTGATCCAGCTGCCAGCCTTACCAATCTCCACATCTTTTTCCGAAGAACATGTTACCATGTGGCGTCCCATCATCTCGCCATCCACTTCCTCCTTGCAGTTGGCCATCGAACGGATGAATTCGCTATTACTGCTTCGATATCCAAACATACGGTTGTAGATGGCTGGGCGAATGTCGTGGTCTTTGTTTTGGCCCTTTGCGGCATCGGTTTCTTTCCAGCCGTTAGTACTCTCATCGGCCAAGGCACCCTCGGCGATGATTGGAGCCAGCAGCAGGTCGCAAATACGCTGTAGGCAATGTTTTCCCGATGCGGGGTCGCCTACGCCCCAGATGATGTAGTTCAGACGCTGACGCTCACCCTCGTTGGCATAGAAGTAATAATATGTCAAATCCATGCATGTCCCCAGCATTGCAGCAGAAGCAAAGAGCAGGAAGGGCCACAGACGGCGCGGATGAGGTTCGCAGACCTCACGCAGACATGGGTACACGTCGAAGAACCCCTCTATCTGGTCACACCAAAGGTCGAATGGTAGGACTGCCAAGGGGTCGGTATTCTTGGAAACTGCCACAGTTTTCTCCAAGTTGATGCCAGCCTTATCCATCAGCTCTTTCAGAGCCTTTGGATAACGCGACAGCAGTTTTTTCTTAGCAGCTGACTGACACAGGTCTTCCACTTCGCCAGGCTCCGGATGCCAGTTCTTCACCCAGTCCAGGCAGTAGGCCATAGCTATGGCTTTCTGTGCGTCATTGTCGTTGTAATAGCACAGCCAGTGAGATGTCTCAGTCTGCATACGGTCGTGTTTCGTATGAGGAGGCAGAGCGGTACCGTAGTACTCGTTGAGTACTTTGAGGAATGCCTCGTCCTCTGCCGAGAATTCTATCGGTTTATCGCTATTGGGAGCAACGGCAGTAGCGGGTTGCTTTGTCTCAGCAAATGCTGTTTGCTTGCGTGCCTCTTTGCGCTGACGTTCAAATTCTTGCCAACGTGGCTGTGTAGGCTCCGACTCACCACGGCGATAGGCCTCGCCATATCGTGCTTCATAGTCAGGATTCTCGTAGGTGAATAGTTCCTTCCAATCGATGTACTTCACATCACTCATCTTCGGGATGAAGTGGGCATGGTCTGAGTTCTTCGTCTGAGAATCGCAGTAGTCCAATATTCCGAGAATATCGGCCATCTGGTAAGAGTTATCTATGAGATTACCCCATTCCTCACGGGCTTTAAACACCACCTTAATGCCTTCACCGCTTGGTGTGATGAATATCCAAACGATGCCAAGATTTTTGAAATCCTCACGCTTGAGCCACTCCTCAATTAGAGCTTCCGGGTTGGGTACGTGGTCTCCATCAACGACATCCAATCCTGACAGGTATCCGGTTGACTGTACACGCCAAAGCCCGATGCGTCCCCATTGGTCTTTACTTTCTGTGAAGTGTGTCACTGTTGGGATGATGGCGGGCAGCGAACTTTTCAACTGCTTGATATAGAGCTCCACGCGCTGCAGGTCATCGCTGGGCATGCGTTTCTTTGTGCGGCGCTCGTCCTTCTTCAGTTCTTTAGCAAGCCATTTTTTATATACCTCACACTCTGTAACCTCCCTCACCAATTCGTTTACCGCCTGACGAGCCATGGCATCAGCCATCTGGCGCTTCATTTCGCGGTATTTGTTAATGAGTTCATTGTTACTGGGGTGCTCCATCATGCTCTTGAGCCCCTCTTCAACCAGCTCCTGAGTAGCTGCATTGATACTTGGTTGAAATACGCGTTTCATTACTTATTTCCTCCTTTCTTAATGTTGTTGATTAATTTGTTAAACCTGTCGCTGGCAGGCAGGCGGCGAACCACCAGTTGCACTTGACGCAAAACCTCGGCTTGCCAGTCACGGCTGTGACGAGAGAGGTCGATACGACCAGTGAAGGTCATCTCGTTTTTCTCCTCGTCGAGCCAACACTCCAGACCGTTCTCCTTCACCACGCGCAGATTATCGGGTAAGGTTACCGGCTTCTCTGGCTTCAAATCGCGGGTCAGCTGGTTAAACTGAGTCACGAGGTCGCTGTAAGGGTCAGCTGATGAAGCCTTACACTTCAGACTGATCATACGCGATGGGTCTGTGCCTGTCGTTATCCAGCTTTTGCCGCCGCCAAGGCAGTTCTTTACGTCAGTTTGAGTACTTGGGCCTTCGTTGAAAGGCTCGAATCCGAAAGAGTTGTCGGCAGGGTTGTATGTTCCCACGCCGCGAACCTTTATTTTCTTTGTTTTTTTATCCTTAGTTTCCATTTCTGTAAAACCTTTAAATAATGAATAAGGAGAAGTCTGCCTTGGCGCCTTATCGGCAGGCCCTCGTTTTCTTACTCTACAGTTTATACTCGAGCACTATGCCTTTATTATTAGCACAACTAAGTATACGCATGTAGAGACGTCCCAGCAGTTCGTCGACGTGGCCAATGCCAGTCACATGGAGTCCAAGCCCCGACCAGCAATCAATCAGGTTATCGGCGATTTCCAGTGCCATGTCTTCGTCAAAGCCCCGGAGAGCATCCACCAGGTCTGCACGTAGATCTTTTGAAATCCAGTCAGGCATGGTCATATCCCACAAACGGAGGCAGAATCTGTCAGGTTCATAGCCTCGATTGTTCAGTTCACTATAGAAGATTTGCATCTTCTGGTCTTTGCGAGTCTTGCTACCTTTGGCAGCGTGAAACGCTTTGAAATCTCGTTTCTTCATTTTATTTCTTATTTCCGTCGTCCTTTAGCGACATTAGAGGGTTAATAAATGAAGAATTTGAGACACGTGTCCTAATGCTCCTGTCCTTTTAGTGCACATAGAACAAAAAGCACCGCCTCAGTTTTACCTTTGGCAGTGCAAAATTACTAAGAATAAGTAGAGGTTTTATTAGTAGTGTAGTGTTTCTCTATGTATCAGGGGGGCGTAGGGGGTAAACAGGGATACCCCCTAGGGGATTACTTCATTTTAATTTCTGACATGTTTAAATCCAAGTCACTACAGAGTTTGACCAGTGCTTGGAAGCCTGATATCGTCTGGTCTCGTTTGTATTCGTAGCTTAATGGCGGTTCTCCATTACTATTCACCCAAGAAATGTAACTGAAATCGGCTTTACTGAAGAAACCGTTACGATAAGACCCAAGAGAGTCGGCGCTGCACTTTATTTTCACATTGGGATACCAAGACCGCATCTGGTCTTCCATGTCAGCATTGGATATGTGCGATTCTTGTAAAAAGGTAGAATGATGATACTCTAAAAACAGTAACAACGATAGATATTGGTATGGGTGTCGGATATTATCTATCAAGTATTCTTTAATCCAACGCCAAAGGTGCATTAGTTGCTCTTTATTGAATTCAGTCCTGAAAATCTTATTGATAAGTACAGGCGGCATACCCTCATCTCCACCAGAACGTTCCTCAGCCTTGGCCACAATAGGTGGAACATCCTTAGAAGCTAGTATCTCATTCATGACTTTGTCAATATCGTGGTTGTATCCCAATTTTACAAATGCCGTTTTAATTAGGAACCCCCATTTCATAGCTTCCAATCCGCCGAAAGCACCTCTCATGTTATTCAGGCACTCCTCGACGCTGTAAGACTGATCGCCAATATATGTTTTCGATTCGAGTGTGGTCACTGGCGGACGGCGTATTTCTTATTGAGTAGATTGATGAGTTCTGCAAATTTTGGTTCTTTACAGCGAAATTCAACGGTGATGTCGTTTCGTTCTACTGCGCTTTTGTAGTCATCCACCTGTTCTGAAATGGCTTTCAACATCTCATCTTGCGTACCTACTTTTACGGCTATCATCAAACCACCACCAAGGTTCACTATGTGATTCGCTGTAAGACAGGCAGTATTTGCATCCAAATGACCATACATCAATTCAAGGCTGCCACAAGGATTTTGAGGGTAAAACTCTGGTGCTATTTTAAAACCTAATGATTTTATATCCTGTGTAAGTCTGGATAGTGAAAAGCCAGAAGACATACCTGACATGTTGCGAAGACGTTCTACGCCACTAAAAATCTCCAAGTGAATTGTATCAGTATTGTCATAATCAAGCAGTTCTGTGCCACTTATATCTATCTGCCAAACTACATTCTCTGCCCGATGCTCAGGCATAGCCAGTTGTGAAGGCAACTTCTTTGACTTATTGACATAGTTTACTACTGGCATTGAAATCATGCGAAGTGCTCCTGGCATATTACCATGTAGCAATTGTGGCTGAACTACGAGCAATGTACCTGTTTGTATACCCACTCGACCGCGTAAATAAAGTATGGGATAAGGCGGGGTGAGCGGTATATAATGCGAATTGAATGGTATATTCTCCATATTTACTAATAATTTCTTATTCGTTATCTTTCTGTTTTTCTATAATACTTTTCTCCAAATCTTCAAGCATCTTGATGTCCTCGGCATCGGCCTGCTGGGCATCGAGTTGTTTGCGCTTGGCATTGAAGGTGTCGTATCTGTTCTGAACAATCTCCTCTGCCTCTGCGTTCGTTATGGAGCCCTTGCCTTGCAGGATATCTTTCTCTTGGAATGTGAGCAGGTTGTCAACGTTCTTGCGCCAATAGTCGAGTGTCAGGTCTCTGCGCCCCTTCACACGTTCTTCGGCACTGGTAATGAAGATGTCTACGAGGCGGTTCAGAGAGTCAATCTCGTCTGTTTGGAGATAGTTCTTGGCTATAATGACATCGCCCTTTCGAATAATACTTCCTTTCCATGTGGTCAGCCCCATGTTGGGCTTGTCAGCATCCGCACGGGCAACAATCAATTCGGCTGCCGTTTGGTGGGTGACGGCATAGAGCAGTTTGTTCTGCGTCTCGGCAAAAAACATCTGCGTGGCTTTGTCCGTCTTATCGTAATCGCTGCTCAGGGCAAACAGATCACGTACTTTCTGGTAGAACCGCTTCTCTGATGCGCGAATATCACGGATGCGAGCCAGCAACTCATCAAAGTAGTCCGGTCGCCCGTCAGGATTCTTCAGCCTTTCGTCATCCATCGTGAAGCCTTTCACGAGATATTCTGTCAGATGCTCTGTAGCCCACTGCCTGAACTGTGTGCCTCGCAATCCCTTGACTCGGTATCCCACGGCGATAATCATCTCCAAGGAGTAGAAAACCACGTTATAATTTTTGCCATCAGCGGCAGTAGTTAAGAATTCCTTAACAACTGAATCTTTACACAACTCCTTTTCTTTTAGTATGTTAGCTATATGCATGCTGATGTTGGGCTTCGAGGTGGCAAAAAGTTCTGCCATCTGTTGCTGGTTCAGCCATATCTTACCATCTTTGGCATACAGCGCCACCGAGGCCTTGCCGTCTGCTGTCCGATAAATGATAATATTCTGTTGTTCGTCCATAATCGATATCTTTGCTATGATTCCATTACTATTCTTCGTTCTTCCTCAGTCAGTCTATAGAGGCCGAAGACTTTGTATACACAAAAGGATGGTTCCGCTGTGTTCTTAGTCTAACAGGCACGCAGCAAGGACTCTTCGAAAGTCACCTCGCTGGTGCGTTTACCCATAGCCTTGGCATTTTGTTCTCAGAAAAAAAAGAACGTTCCTCCACTGCATTTAAACCGTTAAATCTAAAGGTAAGTCGCTAATGTCTTTTAGTCTCTTACCTTTTATAAGTATATCGAGCATCTCAATAGAATCCTCAGCACCGACTTCATTGACAGACTCAACGAGCTCGTTTAGTGCAAAGTGATACACACAGTCTATGTCACCGGTTCCAAGCGCAAGAGAGGCAATTCGGGCTGGCATCGGTTCTCCAGTCACTACAACAATATGTGGCAGGTGACCTTTTCGGTTGCGTATAAGGCCAAGTGCCTCAGTACGGCTGTTTTGTGCACGATCACTGCGCATAGTCCATTTTGCAGATATTGAAGCGTGGAGAATAGGCAGGATACTGTATTCCTTGCGAATATCTGAAAGAGCGCAGACTGTATCGTCAACTATCACCTGCTGTTCGTTTATCACCTCGTCAGTTTCTGTCTCGCGATAAACCACGACATCAGGAGCTACCATATAATCATTGCCCATACTTGCCGCTAACCTCGCATCACCTTTTGTTAACTGCGATAGATAGTCCAAATGCTCATACTGGGCGAAACTGCTCGTTTTGATGCTATTGCGGTTGCCGAGTTTGGCGATGTGCCACTTACCGGGGCGTAGATTCTGCAGATATGGGAAAGTTGCTTCGATAAATTCCATATTCAACTGCTCGAATTTTGCTCCAGCTGTCTGTCCCAATGCTTTTTCCTGTTCACATGCCATTAGCCTACGCGCTATACCTTGCGCAATCGCAATCGATAAATTCGATGAGCGGTCAGCGTTGCTTGGCACACCATTTGTGTCAACCGTAAGTACCCCATTAGCTAACAATCCTGAGTGGTACCTCCGTCGTGCCTGTGCTATCAATGCTTGCATAATCCAATACTTGTTTTATTTTAAGTCCTATTGCTTTTGCCACTGGAGGTGGAAATGCATTACCTATCATCCGACATGCCGTGGTTTTCTTGTTGCCAAACTTCCACTCGTCAGGAAAACCCTGAAGGCGAGCCATCATCCGTGGCGTAAGACGCGGCATTCCACTAAAGTCTGCAGCCGGTGCCTCATTCGCAATACCTCTTCCGTCAATCCCCATTTCTGCCCATGCTTCTCGTGCACGCGTAGGCCCTAAATCCGGACCTCCATGTTTCTTACTGCCTCCAACGAGCGTAGGGGCGACCTTACAGGCCTGTTGTTTCCATTGATCAACTCCCTTCCAGCCTTTTTCTCCCATCAGGTCGTATAAAGAGCTACCAACATCATTAGTCAACTTTGGCTTCGGTGTCGGGTAGGTAAACATGTCGAAAATATCATTTCTAACACCGATAATAATAGCGCGCGGACGTAGTTGAGGCACACCATAGTCTGAAGCATTGAGCAGTTGCAAATGCACGTTATAGCCTAACTGGTTCAGCTTGAGTACAATAGATTGACGATAGTTGCCGAATTGTTTCCCAAGAAATCCCCTTACGTTTTCTATCATTACGATACGAGGCGTTATCTCTCCAACAAGGCGCAGCATCTGTGGAAAAAGATCGCGCTCATCGTCAGCACCTAATTGTTTGCCTGCCACACTAAAAGGGGGACAGGGCACACCACCAGCAAGCAAATCTATTTGTCCTCTATACGGCAGCCCGTTGAACTGGCGCACATCCATACATTGCACGTTCCAATTAGGCCTATTACTTTTCAGGCAATTACAATAGTCAACTTCATACTCCACCAATGCCACATGGTCAAACCCTGCCATTTCAAGTCCAAGGGCTTGACCGCCAGCACCAGCACAGATTTCAATCGATTTATATGCCATAACTATAATATTCTTTATTCTGCTGCAAATATACGAAGAATTTCTGAAAATAATGCATATTGAAACCGAAATTACACAATATTTAATTTTCGCTTACCTCATGGACATGTGACAATAGAATACAGAAAGTAGAAAAGTAGGAAAGTGGACAAGAAGGTATTCTGGAGCGAAAAAAAGAGGTGACAATTTAATCATAATATAATAAGAAATTAAAAAAACTTATACTATAAATGTCCCTCATCCGCACTCTGAAATTGCTTAATGTCTGCTTTCCGCATTACCTACTTTCCGCATTAAAATATCAGTGTCTGTAAGACCTCAAAATCGACGAGCCGTAATCTCGTTTGAAGTGAGCCGTAGTCTCGTCGATAACGAGCCGTAATCTCGTCAAAGATATGCGAAATACCGGTCTGCCATGATTGAATTATCAGCTAATTTAATTAACATATTTTAGTAACGTAAATTTGGTAATATCGAATATTTTTTGTAACTTTGTAGCGTCAGAAATGATGAAAGACAGGAAAGTCCTGATCTGGATTAAGTGCAACCCTAATAAGCTAACATCATGAGTAAAATTCTTTACGAAGTTTACCAGAATGACATCAAGGACAGTGAGTCTGCGATGTACGGGAAGTGGTACGCCCGACTAAAAAGTATCGAAACGCTGAGCACTACCAAGCTTGCGAAGCACATCTCAGAGCATGGCTCGGTCTATACCCAAGACGTTGTTGAGGGTGTGATGACCAAGTTCAAGAACTGTCTGCTCGAGATGCTCCTGGAGTCGAAGAAGGTTAAGGTCACCGGCCTGGGTACCTTCTATCTGACAGCAGAGTGCGAGAAAGGCGGTGCCGACAAGGAGGCTGACTTCAATGTGAACCAGCACCTGAAGGCCCTCCACATCCGCTTCCTTCCTGACCAGACGGCCGAGGACAACATCTCAAGCCGTGAGTTCATCAAGAAGGCCGAGTTTATCAACGTTAAGAGCCTGCTGAAATCAGGCACCTCTGATGAGGAGGGTGATGGCGGCAACGGATCTTCGGGAAATGGATCTACGGATTCAGGGAACAGCGGATCTCAGAACTCGGGCTCTGGTTCAGGCTCACAGCAGGAGCAGCAGAACACTCTGGCAAAGCCGACTATCTCTGGTGTGACTCCATTCACGGAGAGCACTGAGGTGACGATGAGCGGTCCTGAGGACGCTGAGATCTACTACACCACTGACGGCTCTACACCTTCGGCACAGAGCACACTCTATGAGGGAGGCTTCACCCTGAGCGACACGACTACCGTGAAGGCTATCGCCATCAAGAACGGTGAGTCCAGTGAGGTAACCACCAAGCTCTTTACCAAGGGCACAGGCGACGAGCCCGGTGGCAGTGACCACTAAACTGTGGAAGAGCTTTGAACCTAGAGGAATCCCCGTTCTCAACGAAGGACGGGGATTAAGTTTTTTAGGTATTTATCTTTTCAGAGTAAACTCAAATTCAAGGCCGCCATCAGGAGCGTTGCGGGCTGTGATTGTGCCGCCATGCAACAGGACGGCATTCTTGACGATGGCGAGACCAAGCCCCGTGCCACCAATACTGCGGCTGCGGCTCTTGTCGATGCGGTAGAAACGCTCGAAGATGCGTGACAGGTGCTCAGGTGCGATGCCCACACCATTGTCGCTGAGACGGAACGTCCAGCTGTCGGCTGTCTGTTCTGCGCTTATGTCGATAACACTCCCCTCGCCTGCATAGTTGATGGCATTGTCGATGAGGTTGCGGAAAATACTATAGATGAGCGAGGGATTGCCTTGTATGATAATATCCTGTGGCAGACAATTGCTGAGCGTCATGTGATGTTTCTCAAGGGCAAAGGAGGTCTCCTCGACGATATCACTCACGATGGCCGATATGTCGGTACGTTCCTTCACAAGCTGGTGGGCGGCATAATCCATGCGGTTAAGCGTAGAGATATCCTGCAGCAGAGCCGTAAGACGACGGGCCTGAGCATTGGTGCGCTGGATGAACTGTCGCTGGGTGTCGATACTCATCTGCGGGTCGTCGAGAATGGTGTCGGTATAGCCCAGAATACTGGCCACAGGGGTTTTCAGCTCGTGGGAGATATTCTGAGTAAGTTCACGACGCATCTGATTCTCCTTGGCTGCCTGTTCACGGCTGATGCGCTCATCCATGCTGCGGGCATAGCGATGGAGCAACAGGGCGAGGCCTGCCATCACCACGAGCGAGAACAGCAGCAGATGCCAGTCGCTGACCTCGTCAAAGGGCTGTGCAAGCCGAAATGCAGAGTCAAACTCGCTTGAACTCTGCTGAGGCGCAGCCAGCTCTCGCCCGCAGGGCAAGGGCTGCAGGAACTTACGGTCGTAGTCCTCGAACAGGATAAAGATCAGCGCATAAACGGCAAACACCACCATCACGCTGACGAACATCTTACTGCCTTCACTCAACCTTTTCATTTGAACTACGAATTACACGAATTTTACGAATTATTGCGGTAGCAAATTATTCACTTTTCACTATTCACTCTTCACTTTCAAAGTAGTATCCAAAGCCCTGGCGGCTGACGATGTAGCTGCCGTAACGCCCTATCTTCTTACGCATGCGGGTGATATTAACATCCACCGTGCGGTCGCTGACTACCACATCCTCTGGCCAGACGGCATCGAAGATCTGCTGGCGTGAGAACACCTGTCCGCGATGACGCAGGAGCAATCCCAACAACTCGAACTCGGTCTTCGTGAGACTGACACTCTCACCATCAACCGTTGCCGACTTCTTGCCAAGGTCGAGCACAAGGCCCTCGAAAGATACTATGGTCTCCCCTATCGCAGTCGACTGGCTCCTGGCGAGCACGGCCTTCACCCTGGCTACGACCTCGCGCACGGAAAAGGGTTTCGTGACATAGTCGTCGGCTCCCAGTCCGAAGCCTTGCAGCGTATCGTCTTCCGTATCCTTTGCAGTCAGGAAGATAATCGGTATACTGCTCGTGGCCGGATTGCCCTTCAGGCGCTCAGCCAGCTCAAAGCCCGACATGCCGGGCATCATCACATCGAGTATCAGCAAGTCAAATGATTTCTCAGACGAGCTGAGCGCAAGGCGAGTCCGATTTACGATCTGCTCAAATGCTGTTTCGCCTGAATATGCGGCCTCAGCATCGTAGCCTGCCGCATTAAGATTATAGAGCAGAATCTCACACAGATCCTGCTCATCATCTACTACAAGTATCCGCTTCTTCTTCATTCTGGTTGCAAAGATAAGAAAAAAGAATGAAAAAGCGGCAAATTATTTTCCAAATCTCGTCTGCACCACGTTGACAACGTAATCTCCCAGCTTCTCGCACTCGTTGACAAGGTCGGTAAAGACGGTACCGGTGGCATAGTCGTATTCGTGTGCATCAACGGCCCGGATATTATCGTTCTTCATGCGCTGACGCAGATTATTGATCTCATTCTCTATGCGATAGCTGTCGCGGATGTCATGCTCATATCGATGGCCTGTCATCACGATGTTCATCTGTGTTAATGCATCGTCGCAGAGGTTCATCATGTCACTCAGACGCTGATACAGCATTTCGGGAATATCCTTGCCCGACTCGCGCTGGCGGTTGATAGTGCGGGCGAGGTTATAGCAGGCGTCGCCTATCGACTCCAGTTCGCCCACTTCACGAAGCATCTGGCGCACCTTGGTCTTTGTCTCGTCGCTAAGATGGTTCTCGCTCACCTTTTCCAGATAATTGGCTATCTCAAGTTCCAGACGGTCTGTCAAGTCCTCCTGATGCTCTATCTGGCTATAGAGATGTACAAAAGCCTTCTCGTCCTTCTCGTCGATCAGCGTGCGCACCATACCGAACATCTTCTGCACGCGCTGGCCAAAGTGGGCCGTCTCTTTCTGTGCCTGCAGGATGGCGATTTCAGGAGTCTGGATGAGGTTCGACTCGATGTACTTCAGGTGCAGCTCCTCATGCTCAGGCTCAGCTTTCTCAGGCAGCAGCCAACATACTATGCGCTCCATCTGAGGGATAAGTCCGATGAGCAGGGCGGTATTGGTGACATTGAAACAGGTGTGGAACATGGCGAGCACTACCGGCAGACGCTCCGTCTGACCCGACATCGAGGGGTCGTAGCCGACAAACCGGCAAACCATATCGACGAAGGGATAGAACACGCACAGCACCCAGATGACACCAAAGACATTGAACAGCAGATGGGCCAATGCCGCACGACGGGCCTGAGTGTTGGCTCCCAAGGCAGCGAGATTTGCCGTTGCCGTAGTACCGATGTTCTCGCCCATCACCAATGCGATACCCAGATAAATAGGAAGCACTCCCGTAGAACAAAGGAGGATGGTGATGGCCATCACAGCTGCCGACGACTGTACGATACAGGTGATCAGCGTGCCAATGGCGAGGAAAGCGAGGATGGTAAGATGGCTATTGGTATCGAACGAGGCAAAGAAACTTACTACCGCCTCATTGTGCTCCAGATCCATCTCCTTGCCTGCCGAACTCAGCATCACCAGCGACAGGAACATAAAGGCGATACCGAAGAGGAAATCGCCCACGTAGCGATGGCGCTTACGATAGATAAGTATCATTCCGAAGAAGAAGGCAGGGAACACCACGTTGGTCAGATCTACGTTGTAACCCAGCGACATAATCCATGCCGTAAGAGTAGTACCGATATTGGCTCCCATAATGACGCTGATGGCTTGTGAGAGCGTCAGCAGGCCTGCCGAAACGAATGAAACAGTCATCACCGTCGTTGCCGATGACGACTGTACTGCACAGGTAACCATCGTTCCTGTAAGCATACCAGTAACACGGTTTGTCGTCATCTTAGCCAGTATGTGTCTAAGCTGTGGTCCTGCCAGTTTCTGTAATGCATCGCTCATCATCTTCATGCCATAGATGAGCAGTCCCAGTGCGCCCAATAGTTTCAGCGACACCATCATGTAATCTTGCGTTGTTTCCATAAATTATTATCGAATTGATTTGTTTCGAGTGCAAAGGTACTGGAATTATTTTTCAGCATAGAAGAATTGTTGTTACGATACGGTTACATCGTGAGATTGTAACAGGATTGTAACAATTCTCATAAAATTTCTCAAAAGATGAGCCGATGTTCACTTCGCCGACCAATCCCAATCTCTATCGTGTTGAGATTACGCTCAATGGCGAGACCATCACTGATGAGATAGGCTTCCGCACCATCGAGACGCGTGGCAAGCAGATTCTGCTCAACGGTAACCCCACATTCCTAAAAGGCATCTGCCTGCACGAGGAGAAGCCTAACGGCGGCGGTCGTGCCAACTCAGCAGAGGATGCCCGCACGCTGCTGACATGGGCCAAGAAACTGGGATGCAACTTTGTGCGCCTGGCTCACTATGCCCGCAGTCAGGACTACTACAACATGAAGGGCCTCGTCAGCGACAGTGGCCAGCGCAAAAAAGCCTGGTATGTGCTGAAGGAGTGGTACGAGGGGAAATAACGAGTGTTAAGCCTACGACGGCATACTATAGACATGTACGCTGGAACCTTGGGCTGACGGCAGGTAGTTAATGCCCCACCAGCACATCTGCAAGAGTACGAACGAAACGAGCAATACCCATAGAGCGAGCTTCGGCTTGTGAGTGGGTATTTGTCTGTAATGTACGTATACGAGATAGGCAAACCATGTGATAGCTGCCCATGTCTCCTTCGGGTCCCACGACCAGTAATGTCCCCATGCCTCCTTGGCCCACAGAGCACCGAAGAGCATACCGATGGTAATCAACGATATACCAACGAAGACAAGATTGTCTAAACTGCCCTGCTTCGACCGCAACAGCAGATACATGGCGATAATAGCGGCTGAGGCCATCAGCGTATAGGCCAGCATGTAGGTGATGATATGTGGTTTGAACCACGGGCTCTGCAAGGCCGGCACCAGTGTGTCGGAATGGAGGATGGGCATGAAGTGATGGACGCAGAAGAAGGCCGCAGCAATAACCACAGTTATCGCGAATGCACTTTTAGGATGCTTTCTGGCTTGTCGCCATCCCCCAGTCCAAGGTATAGCCAGTAATATCATACATACGGCACCGGCGAGCATCATGTAGATGCCTGTATAGACCAGCGGCAACCACGGATCGCTCACCAATTCCAAAATGCTTGTCTGGCTCATCGCCCCCATCTGTGTGTCGTAGCCATACTGATAGATCTTCCAGCCGTCGACCTCCACGGGTTTGTTTACCTCGACTGTGGTCTCGATATTCTTGCCCGTCTGCGTCAGGATCTGAATATCCGAGGCAAAACGTTTGGGCGAGCCGTCGTCGTAGGTCTCCATGATAAACTCCTTCAGTTCGATGGCGATGGGCATCTCAACTATCTGCTGCTGGTCTGTCAAAGCTCTCCACTCGGGCTCTCCCTTCACGGTAATCATCTTCAGCCGCTGCATGTCGGCATTTCCCAATGTTGCCGTCGTCAGAGCAAGGAACAAACCGAGGTGGTTAAGCAGGAATGGAATGTCACGACGCCAACTGGCAAAATGTAGCGTCCGTCGGAGAATGATAAGCCCGAGAATAACGGCGATATAGACATAGATGAGCACGAAGGGCCAGAACGAGAGCATATTGTTCAGCCACATGCCATTAACCGTCTGCCGTGTCAGTCCCATGATGATTGTCAGCACTACGGCATATACCAATGCGGGTATCGCGGCATTGTAAGTGCCGATGAACTGCAAGCCATAGACCTTCTTCCGAAGCAGGAAGATGACTGCAATAAGCGCCAGGAATCCAGCCAGCACGATGCCATTGACAGGCCAGCGGAAGGAATCCCAGTCAACAGGGCCGACACTCAGTTCCAGCATCAGACCAGCAATGATAAGACCTCCCCCGATGAGGAAGCCTTCTTTCATTCCGTAAGGTTTAGTCCACATAAAGTCTATTCAAAATCGAGGAGTTTGATGAAGCCTGTCATGGTGAGGATTTTCTGTACTTCGCCCGTGACATTCCTCAGTACTAATCGGCCTCCCTTTGCAGCACTCTCCTTCTTCAGTTTCAACAGTCCTCGAAGGGCAAGGCTACAAAGATATTCAAGGTCTTTGCAGTCAATCACGAT
>Ga0310691_10003122_pt1 | contig 20482 bp, 13 predicted proteins | sample 176DNAGHGlowgp2_FD_203887 | JGI IMG/M metagenome (GOLD analysis project Ga0310691, IMG submission 203887) | Sheep rumen microbial communities from Palmerston North, Manawatu-Wanganui, New Zealand - 1766 DNA GHGlow gp2 (v2) (version 2) | ecosystem: Host-associated > Mammals > Digestive system >...
GGGCACTTCTTCGTGCCCGACTCTACGGTATGCGTCGCCTTCATTACACCGCGGTTCTCATCGACAAACACCGGTCAGGGTTCGGCCATGTTCGAGATGATTAACGCGCAGATGGCGCAATATGCCAAGACGCACCCCGACGTGTGTATCAGTTACCACGGTACGCCCGCTAACGGTTTTCACAACTCCACACAGGTCAAGCACGACCTGACAATCACCATCAGTGGTGCACTGTTGCTGGTGCTGTTGTTCCTGCTGGTATGTTTTCGCCATTGGAGCATCATTCCACTGCTATTGCTCCCTGTGGTGTTCGGCACCCTATTCAGCCTGAGCATCATGTACTGGATGAAGGGGCAGTTCTCTCTACTTGCTCTCGGCATCGGTGGTATAGTGCTGGGCGTGGCGCTCAGCTACGTGTTGCATGTGCTGACACACCACCAATACGTGAGCGACCCAGAGCAGATGCTTCGCGACCAGGTGAAGCCCGTACTCCTGGGCTGTCTGACAACCATCGGCTCGTTTGCCGGGCTGATATTCATCAAGACCGACCTGCTGCAGGACTTTGGTCTCTTTGCCAGTTTCGCCATCCTGGGCACCACACTGTTCTCGCTCATCTATCTGCCACATATGCTGGGAGAGGCCAATAGTCGGCACAACCAGAAGGCGTTTGGACTGATAGACCGCCTTAACGCCTATCCAATAGACCGCAAACGACCGGTCATCGCACTGCTGGGACTCATCATCGTGATTTCGATTGGTGCCTACCTCAAGGGCGGCACAAGTTTCGACGCCGATATGCACAACCTGGGCTATCTGGAGGAGATGACGGAATACTCCGAGCAACTGCTACGCGAGAAAACCTATACTGGCGACAAGCAGCAATATTTTGCCTCGAAAGGCCGCACTATGGAGGAAGCCCTCGAAAACTTCGGCATCCTGGAACAAAAGCTCGACTCGCTACAGCGTCTGGGGCTCGTGAAAGACTATAGCCATACTAACCAAATCTTCGTCCCGCTTACCCGTCAGCAGCAGCGTATTGATGCATGGCAGCAGTACTGGACAGACGAGCGGCTGGCCACGGTGCGGCGGCTCATAGCCGCAACCTCTGCGCAGGCAGGTCTTAACGCCGATGCCTTCGAGACGTTCTTCGAGGCTGCAACTGCCGACTATGCCCCTGACTCACTCTATGCGACAGGACTGATACCTGCAGGCTATCAGTCGACGATGACCGAACAGACATACGGTGGCGACTATCTCTGCTTCACCTCCGTGCGCTGTGCCAACGACTCGGTGCGCAGTGCCGACAGTGATTATATCCGTATCTGCGACGCTGTGGCTAATGACCAGCGGCTGCTGGTGCTCGACACCTATTATTATACGACGGACACGCTGCTCAGGATGAGCGACGACTTCAACGTGTTGCAATGGCTCTCGATGCTGTTTGTCTTCGGCGTGCTGCTCGTCTCCTTCCACTTCAACATGAAGAATGCCCTCTTGGGTTTCCTGCCTATAATGCTCAGCTGGTTTGTCGTGCTCGGGGCGATGGTGATTTTCGGTGTGAGGTTCAACCTCGTCAGCATCATCATCTCAACCTTCATTTTCGGTATCGGCGTAGACTACAGCATCTTTGTGATGGACGGTCTGGTGAACCCCGACAAGCAGAAACTCACATACCATAAGACAGCCATCTTCTTCAGTGCCGTCACACTCATTGTCACAGTAAGCAGTATGCTCATGGCCGTGCATCCCGCCATCCGTTCTGTAGGCTTCTCTACACTTGTAGGACTACTTGCAGCAGTGATATTCTCATACGTGCTGCAGCCCGCCATATACCGCTGGCTGAACACGCGTAAGTCATAAACCGTAAATAGTAAATGGATCAAGTTGTCATCATAGGCAGTGGCTTCGGAGGCCTCGTCTGCGCCCATCTCCTGGCGCAGGAAGGCTATCACGTGACCGTGCTCGAACAGCACTGGCAGCCGGGCGGCTGTCTACAGAGCTACCGCCGGAAAGGTCACACCTTCGACACCGGGCTCCATTACATCGGTGGCTTGGATGAGGGACAAGCCCTGCACGGAATCTTCAACAAGCTCGGACTGCTGCGCCTGCCCTGGCATCGACTCGATGCAGAAGGGTTCGACCAGATTACTATCGGCCAGCGGACATTTCACTTTGCAGAGGGGTTTGAGCGTTTTGCCGACGTGCTCGCCGAAGACTTCCCCCATGAGCGGGAGGCCCTTCGCCGCTATACCGACATGCTACAGGGTCCAGACCCCGACCCGACGGTAAATGCGTGGCAGTGGCTCAACGAGACGTTTAGTGACCCGCTGCTTATCGACATCCTCTCCGGATCGTGCCTGAAGACAGAACTACGGCGGGAGACCCTACCACTGCTGGCCTTTGCACACAGCCAGAAGAGCTATATTGAGAGCAGTTGGAGACTGAAGGGCGACAGTGGTCTCATCGTAGGAGCGCTTATCGACGATATCCGACGAATGGGCGGCGAAGTGATCTGTCGGGAAGAGGTAGCGGAACTCGTGGAACGCGACGGTCGCATAGTGACCGCCCGTACTGGCAATGGCCATGAATACGCAGGACAACTGTTTATCAGCGACATACATCCGGCACAGACCTTCAGTCTGATTCGCGAGAGCAGCGTGCTGAAACCCATCTTCCGCCGTCGCATCGCCATGCTGGAGAATACGTACGGTATGTACACCCACTCACTGGTACTGAAACCAGGGGCGCTGCGGTATTTCAACCACAACAAGTTCGTATATCGTGGCGGCAGTCCTTGGGACGACAGCGCAGAGCGCATCATGCTCAGTTGCCGCGTGCCAGAGGACGATGCCCCATACGCCACCCTGCTCGACGTGCTCACCCCGAGTGCTGCCGACCCGCTGCCCCTGGCAGAGACAGTGGTGCCGGGACTGAGGGACATGGTAAGCGAGTGCTATGTCAGCACGCCACACACCTGGCAGCGCTTCACCCATACCCCGGGAGGTTCCGCCTACGGTATCCGCCGCGACTGCCGTCAGCCCCTGTTTACCATGCTGTCGCCACGCACCCCCATTCCCAACCTGCTGTTGACGGGACAGAACCTGATGCTCCACGGACTTGAAGGCGTGGCAATGGCGGCACAGCAAACGTGCGAAGAAATCTTGAACATGAAAAAATAAGCATTATAAACTAAAAAGATTGGATTTGGATATGAAACGTTATTTACTACTTTTATCATTTGTTATCTGCAATGTGGTTGCAGGTTTTGCACAGTCGGACTTCCAGAAAGCCGTGACACGGTATAAGAACGTCAAACTCGTGACGGCAGTGGTCAGCAAGACCGCTCATAAGAATGCACTCGCCAATGATGTCGTGACAAAAGGCACATTCGAGATGAAAGCACCAGCGGAGGTCAGCATCATCATGGAGGGAGGCAAAGACCAGTTGCTCATGCAGGGCAGCACATTCACGATGGTCGTGAAAGGCAAGAAACATACGACAAACAGTGGGAAGAATACCCAGTTCGTATCGTTCCAGGCTGTGTTTGAAAGCATACTGTCGGGCGGTACCAAGGACATTTCAAAACTCGACGACATGACCATCGACAAGCGGAGCGGTATGCTCGTGCTCACCATCACACCGAAGGCAGCAAGCAAGAAAGCTGCACGGAGGATGCTCTTCTCTTCAATTGTAATCACCATCGACCCCAAGACATCAGAGGTGAAATCGCTCCGTATGAACGAACGCGGCGGTTACACAGAATACACTTTCTCCGGGTACAAGTTTAAATGAGAATAAGTCGGAAGACATATCTCTTAGTGCTACTGCTGTGCCTATGCCTACCGCTTGGTGCGCAACAGATTACCGGTCGTATCACTGATGCAGAGACGGGCGAGGGCATTCCCTATGCCAGTGTGGTCTACAAGGGCCACAACGTCGCTGTCATCTCTGATATCGACGGCAACTACCGTATTGATCGTCATCAAGGATGGCGCATCACCTATAGCGCCGTAGGATACCAGACGCAGGTCGTCAGTATTACGGCCCAGAAAAAGAATACGATAGACATTGCACTGAAAGCAGACCGTCAGCAACTGGCCGAGGTAACTATAAACGCCAAGAAAGGCAAGTACAGCCGTAAGAATAACCCTGCGGTGGAACTGATGAAGAAGGTCATTGCCGCCAAGAAATTGACCGACCTTGCCAATCACGACTACTACCGATACGACAAATACGAGAAACTGACACTGGCTGCCAACGACCTAACGCCAGAGAAACTCGCCAAGAAGCCCTATTCCAGCACACCGTGGCTAATGGAGCAGGTGGAGACTTGTCAGTACAACAACAAGAAGATTCTGCCTATCAGCGTCGACGAGACTGTGTCGGAAATTGTCTACCGTAAGAATCCGCAGTCGAAGAAGACCATCATCAAGGGTGAGCAGTCATCGGGTATCAACGACCTTTTCCAGACGGGCGACATCCTCAACGTAGTGCTGAAGGACGTGTTCACCGACGTAGATCTCTACGACAACCAGATACGTCTGTTGCAGTACCCCTTCACGTCGCCTATCGGTAAGGATGCCATCAGTTTTTACCGTTTCTATATCGAAGACACGGTGAAGATAGAGCGCGACTCGTGCATCCACCTCCACTTTCTGCCCAACAACCAGATGGACTTCGGATTCCGTGGCGACCTCTATATATTGAAGGATTCGTCATACCACGTGCGCCGCTGCGAACTGACGCTGCCCAAGCAGAGTTCTGTAAACTTCGTGGAAAACATGCGCATAGAACAAGAGTTCGACCAGCTCGACAACGGCGAATGGGTGTTGACCCGCGACGATATGATTACCGAACTGGAGTTTGCAAAGTTTATCCAAAAGGCCATCGTGATACGTACCACCCGACTGACAGGCTACTCCTTCAACGAGTTGCCCAAGCGCTTGTTTAAGGGGAAACGAACTGTGGTTAAGGAGCCCGATGCAGGTATGCGCGGCAAATCATTCTGGAATGAATACCGACAGGTGGAACTGACCAAGAGCGAAGACTCCATGAACAGTTTCGTGAAGCATATCCAGAATATCAAGGGCTTCAGGTATATCATGTTCGGTATCAACGCACTCATTGAGAACTCCATCGAAACAGGCAACCCCAACAAGATAGACATCTCGCCGGTGAACACCATCATCTCGCGCAACGCTATTGACGGATGGCGCAGCCGACTGAGTATGCAGACCACCGCTAACCTCAACAAACGGCTGTTTGCCAGCGGCTATTATGCCTATGGGTGGGGCAGTCATAAGCACTATTACAGTGCATCGGCCACCTACTCGTTTATCGACAAGGTCTATATGCCCTGGGAATACCCCATGCGCACCATTAAACTGGAGAGCACCTACGACATCATGTCGCCCAGCGACCGCTACCTGCCTACCGACAAGGACAACTTCCTCGTAGCGTTCAAATGGGCGGGCATCAACAAGATGATCATCAGCAACCGCCAGAAACTCAGTTTCGAATATGAGGCCTACGGCGGACTGAAATACACACTGAGCCTGAAAGCCGAAGAGATGGAGGCCTGCGGTGCCATGTCTTTCCGACGGCTTAGCCAACCCCGTGTGAAGTACGAAGACATGGTGCCCCACAACGAGTTTATACGCACAACAGAGTTGCATGCCGAACTTCGCTATGCGCCCGATGAAACCTATATCAACAGCAAGGAGCGACGTATTGCCATCAACCAAGACGCTCCCGCTATCAGTATCGCCCACACATTTGGCTTCCGCAACTTCTTGGGTGGCCAATACACAAGCAACTTCACAGAGGCCAAAATCTACCGGCGCTTCTGGATGAACAGTTGGGGAAAGATAGACCTCTTCCTGAAAGGCGGCATACAGTGGAACCAAGTGCCCTATATGCTGCTCATCCACCCGGCAGCCAATCAGTCGTTTGTCATCGAGGAGGAGACGTTTAACCTGGTTAACAACATGGAGTTCCTCAATGACCGCTACGCCTCTGCCATGCTCTCATGGGACCTCAACGGCAAGTTCTTCAATCGTATTCCGCTCATCAAGAAACTGAAGTGGCGTGAGTACATCGGTGTCAATGTGCTGTGGGGCGGACTGAGTGAAAAGAATAATCCCTACCTGCTGGAAAATGTCGGCAGCGACAAATTGATGTACTTCCCTGAAGGTTGCCACGTCATGAATCCCAAGAAGCCATACGTAGAGATTGTCGTGGGTATCCACAACATCTTCAAACTTATCCATGTGGAGTATGTGCGACGTCTAACCTACCTGGACCTCCCTTCGAGCGAGAAGTGGGGTATCAGGTATATCTTCCGCCTCACTTTCTAATCAGCGCTTGGCGGCAAAAATGTGCCTAAATTATAAGTTTATATTGAAAATAAAATCATGGACGAAAAGATCTATCAAACCCTGAAATCTGCAGAGACAGAAGACTGGATGGACTACCACATCGTGCGTCCCTTCAGTTACTATTGGGTACGGTTTTTCGACTATTTCGACATACATCCCAACACGGTGACCATCCTCTCGATGATTATCGGAGCTGCCAGCAGTATGCTCTATGCCCACGGCAGTTACTATTACGAAGGATGGAACGGTCTGGTATTCAACCTCTTTGCCATTCTGATGCTTATCATAGCCGATATTCTCGACTGCACCGATGGTCAGCTGGCACGCCTGACAGGCAAAAAGAGTCGTTTGGGTAGAATACTTGATGGTGGGGCAGGTATCGTGTGGTTCGTTCCCATCTATCTTGCCATCGTCTGGCGATTCTACCAGCACCACGACATCGAATTCTCGCTCTTGGGCATCAACGACACGCAGGAAAACGTAGTCATAGCGACAGCCGTCGTCTTCGTGATGAGTCTTATCTCCGGTTTCTTGGGCATGGGTGGGCAGCAGCGACTTGCTGACTATTACATTCAGGTCCACCTATTTTTCCTCAAGGGCGAGAAAGACAGCGAACTTGACAGTTCCCGACGACAGCAGGAACTCTACGACCAACTGAAGGGAGATGCGCCTTTTTACGTGCTGATGCTCCAGAAAATGTATGTTGACTACACTCGTGCACAGGAAAAGGCCACCCCGCAATTCCAACGCCTGATGGTTCTGCTGCGCGAACGTTTCAGCAGTGCCGCCAATATCCCCGAAGACGTGCGCGACACCTTCCACCGCCACTCCCTGGCACTGATGAAGTGGAATGGCCTGCTCACCTTCAATTTCCGCTCTGCATGGTTCTTCTTGTTTTGTCTGCTCGACATTCCCGTGGCCAACTTCCTCTTTGAGATTGTTGCCATGTCGATGCTCACCAAGTATATCAACCATCGCCACGAGCGTTTCAGCCAGCAGATAGCCGACAGTCTTTAATCTCCTTACGACCATGACGTGGACAAAGCAAAAAGTCAATAATCTGTTTTTCTTCCTCGGCGTTGCCGTCGTGGTGGTCATGCTGTTCACCTTTGAGGTCAGCTTTGCCGAACTATGGCAGCATCTCTGCCATGCAGGCTATTGGCTCATTCCCATTCTGGGCATCTGGATAGTCATCTATGGCATCAATGCCTGGGCATGGTTATGTATCATCAAGGGCAATACACCGGATGATGACGCAGCCACGCAAGAGAAACTGCGTGACTGGAGATTCCGACTTCGCATCTTCCGGCTTACCATTACCGGCTACGCCCTCAACTATGCCACCCCTGTAGGTGGTCTTGGCGGAGAACCCTACCGCATCATGGAACTATCGAAGGACATTGGCAACCAGCGTGCAGCCTCATCCGTCATCCTCTACGCCATGATGCATATTTTTGCCCACTTCTGGCTCTGGTTCTCCACTATTTTCCTTTATCTGGCACTGGCAGCTATCGGCGACTTGCCCTTCACCTCTGCAACCGCCGTCGTGCTCTCGACAATCGCCATCTTCTGCCTTATTGCCTTCTACCTTTTCTATAAAGGCTACCACAACGGGCTCGCTTTTAAGGTCATCAAGTGGATAGGCAAAATACCAGGACTCAAAGGATGGAGTTCGCGTTTCCTCGTTAGCCACTCAGAGGCACTCCACAACATCGACCAACAGATAGCCGCCCTGCACGCCCAGGATAAACGCGCCTTCTACGAGAGTCTGTTGCTGGAATACTTTTCGCGCATCGTCCAGAGCCTCGAAATCATGTTTATGCTTCTACTCTTCGGCATCGACTGCGGAGGTGGTCCTACTGGCATTGCATTGACATTCTTCCACTCCATACTCATTCTCTCGTTTACCACTCTGCTGTCTAACCTCATTGGTTTCCTACCCATGCAGCTGGGTGTGCAAGAGGGTGGCTTTATCATTTCCATCGCCGCCATGGGACTCTCGGCAGCATTGGGTCTCTTCGTCAGTATTATCTGCCGTGTTCGCGAAATCCTGTGGATTATAGTTGGGCTGGCACTGATGAAAGTGAAAAGTGAGGAAAAATAATCGAAAATAGTAAATCCGTAAATAGTAAATATCAAGATGAATTACCTCGACAGAAATGAATTCAACTTCGAGCCAAGCCAGAAGGTGATTGATGCCATCAGGAACTTCGATCCCAAAGACCTGTGCTTCTATACCCGCATCTATGATCAGGGCAAGAAAAGTGTCATCTCCGTCCGTCTGAGCGAGATCTACGGTGTGCCTGAAGAACAGGTACTGCTGACATATGGTGGCGAGGACATGCTGAAAAATGCCATCCACTATTTCCTCACCGACGGCGACAATAAGAAGATACTCATACCAGAGTTCTCCTGGTGGTACTACAACCGCGTGGCCAGCGAGTGTGGCGGAACATTCGAAATGTATCCCCTTCACGAGCAGGATGACACCTTTGCCTACGACATTGACGAAGTCATCGCCTACACCAATCGCCAGCATCCCCGCATGCTACTGCTTGCCTCGCCCAACAATCCCACAGGTAACGGACTGACTCCAGAAGAGATAGCTCGCATCATGGAGAGCATCCCAAACGACACGATGGTACTTATCGACGAAGCCTATGCCAGTTTCATCACCACCGACACCGACTACATCGCTCCGCTTGTAGACCGCTACAACAACCTTATTATCTCGCGTACACTGTCAAAGTTCTATGGCTTACCAGGTCTGCGTGTTGGCTTCGGTTTCATAGGACGTGGCCACGACCGTTTCGTCAGTTGGGTCAACAAGTACTTGGGTTTCAACCGTTTCTCTGAAGCCGTTGCCCTTGCTGCTCTCGACAGCAACGACCACTATCGCCGTGTGGCCGACGATATGGAATGGGGACGGCAGCTATATAAGCAGAAACTTGGTGGTCTTCCGGGCTTCAAGGTCTACAAGTCTGTGGCTAACTTCATACTCATTAAGTATCCTATTGCCATTAAGGAAGCACTTCAGAAGGCACTGGCCGAAGAGCAATACAAGATTAAGTTTATGAACGACAAGGGACTGGAGTCATGCTTGCGTATCACTCTCGGACGCAAGGAACAGACCCAGACCGTCTGTGACACCATACTCCGGCTGATATGATAGGCGTTATCCTTGCTGCGGGCATGGCCAAGCGCCTGCGCCCGCTTACTGACACCATGCCAAAGTGCCTGCTCGAAATCGATGGAAAGACACTTCTGGAACGCACCGTTGATGCTATGCACCAGGCAGGCATCAGTGAGTTTGTGGTCGTCACTGGCTACCGTGGCGACATGATTCGTGATTTTCTCACTACTACCGCGCGTTTCTCAAGCTTCACTTTCCATTTTCTCCACAATGCAGACTACGTGCACAACAACAATATCTACTCCCTCTGGATGTCGGGGCAGATTGTTCGCGACCGTGAGTTTCTGCTTATGGACAGCGACATTCTCTGTGACCCAGCAGTAGTGAGCCGCATTGCAAGCGAAACGGAGTCGGCCCTTGCCGTCAATCGCCATGAACTTGGTGAAGAGGAAATGAAAGTAGTGGTCGATGCCTCAAAACGTATTACTGCCATCAGCAAGACCTGCCGTCCAGAAGATGCCATGGGCGAGTCCGTGGGTATAGAGAAAATCAGTGCTGCCTACAGTACTGCCCTCTTCCGAGAACTCGACCAGATGATTACCTCGGAAGGTCTTATCGACATTTTCTACGAGCGCGCCTTTGAGCGTCTTATCACTCAGGGATACACCTTCCGTGTGGTAGACACCACCGACTATTTTTCCTACGAGATTGACACCCCAGAGGACTATGCCTTACTCCAGTCCTACTTCAGGCATCGGAATCCTGCGGTTAGCGTTCTCCTTGGCTCCTAAGTCCACCAGTTCGCGTCCCTTCTGTGCCACACTCTGACGTCCTGTAACGAGCTTGTTGTTCGCGCTGTCGTAGGCTTCTACGGTTTTATGCAGCCGGTCACCAAGCTCGTTATAGCGTTTCACAAAGTCGCCTAATCTGTCGAGTAACTGTTCTGCTAGCCCGAACACTTTCTGCTGATTCTCTGCCTGCTGGTTCTGCACCCACGCGATGTGTATCATATGGAGTATGCCGAGCAAGTTCTGCTCACCAGTCACGAACACCTTCTTCTCAAATGCCTCCCGCCACAGCGAGGGGTCGTTGGCCAGTGCCAGTTGGAGCGACGATTCAAAGGGTACGAACATAATGACAAAGTCTACGGCATCGCGTCCGTTCTTGATATATTTCGAATAATCCTTCCTTGCCAGTTCATTGACATGCTGTCTCACACTCTTGATATGGTCTTGCAGATAGCGTTCCTTCTCTTCCGCACTCTCTGCATTGACATATCTCTCGTATGCCACGAGCGACACTTTCGAGTCGATGATGGCATCCTGTCCCTGTGGATAGTGCAGTATCACGTCGGGCTGCATTTCCCGTCCTGTCTCATCGTGCTTCAACGGACGACCGTTCTCGTCACGAAGGCGTGCCTGCACCTCATAGTGTATACCTTCCGTCAGTCCCTGACTGGTTAGTAGGTCGCCAAGTATGATTTCACCCATGTTGCCACTCACCTTGTTGTCACGCCTAAGCACATTGGTTAGACTCTCTGCACGCTCACCCAGTTGTCTGGCCTCACGCAGCATCTGCTCCATCTGCACCTCGAAGGCTGCCGACCGTGCTGCACCGTCTTTCTGACTCTCACTGATAGCTTTCTGCATCTGAGCCATCGCTTCCTTCAAGGGCTGGGTGATGCCCGTCATCGACTCCGTGTTCTGTACCTTCAGCTTCTGGGCACTGGTCTCCATAAACTGTTGGGCCATATTCGTTAGTTGCTCTGTCGTAGTCTTGAGTTGCTGCTGAAAGAGTTTCTCCTGCTGTTCTGCGTCATCTGCCATCTGCTGCCGCAACAGTTCCAGTTCACGCGCCTGAGCCTCTGCACGGGCGTTGAGTTGTTCTGCACGTACAGAGGCAGCCTTATGCTCTGCTTCTACATGCTGTAGACGGCTGTTGGCTGCAGAGAGTTGTTCCTGACGCATGGCCAGTTCGATGTCCTTACCCTTCAGCGCGATGTTTAAGGCATCGAGCCGTTTGTCCATCACCATATAGACAGCCACGCACCCTATTGCCACACCTATTATAATATATAGCACTGTCATGTCAATACCTAAAATTGTAATCCACTATTCGCCCTCAATTCAGTGAGGCCTCCCTTGGTATCTCCGTTTCCCGGAGTATCCAAGGGAGGCCTGACTAATAGCACTTATAGAACTGTAATCTTTATGCCTGTTTGTTTTCCGAGTCGATAGCCTTAATCTTCTCTCGCACAAGGTTCATGTCGTCCTTAAGTTTTTGTACCTTGCGGTTCATCTCGTCTATCAGGCTATTGCCCTTCTTTGAACTGGCGTTGAGGAAACCGAGATTGTTTTCGTAGGTCTGCACCTCTTGTTTGATGGCCTCATACTGTCTGAAAAGCCTTGCACGCTCGTTGTCGAGGGCATTCTCTCCACGCTCTGCCACCTGCTTGAGATTCTGTTTGAAGTTGTTCAGGCGACGCTTAGCCACGCTGATGTTGAGGTCTTTGTAGAGTTTGTCGAGCACAGCGTGGTACTCTTCGTAGAGTTTGTCCTTCTCTTTAAACGGTACGTGTCCCACGGCATTATATTCTTCCACGAGTTTTTGCACACGCTCCTGTATATTGTCACCGGCCTCCTGAGCCACACTCTTTAGTTTCTCTATCACCTCACGCTTCTTGGCCAGGTTGGCGTGCTCCTCATTACGCTGACCGGCACCGGCGGCATTGCGAGCCTCAAAGAACTTATTGCAGGCTCCGAGGAACTCTTCCCAAAGCTGGTCACCCAGTTTCTTTGGCACCATGCCAATGGTCTTCCATTCCTTCTGCAGAGCAATGAGTTTGTCCGAAGTTGACTTCCAGTCGGTGCTGTCCTGCAGAGCCTTGGCCTTCTCGATGAGAGCGCGCTTCTTGTCGGCATTTGCCTTGAAACTCTCCTTGAGTCCCTTGAAATATTCTGCCTTGCGGGCAAAGAAGTCATCGCAGGCAGCACGGAAGCGCTCGAATATCTTTACATTCATCTTCTGTGGTGCAAAGCCAATGGTTTTCCACTCTGCCTGTATATCGATAATCTGCTTAGTCAGTTTTTCCCAGTCACCGCTGCCTTTCTTCTCAGAGGCGGCAATGGCCTCCACCTTCTCGCAGAGTGCTGTCTTGCGTGCCAGATTGTCCTCCTCCTTAGCGCGGATCTCCTCGAAGTGTTGCTGGTGACGCTTGTTGATGACTGTCGATGCGGCCTTGAAGCGCGCCCATATCTCCTCACGGAGTTCCTTACTCACGGGACCAGTCTCGCGATATTCCGCATGCAATTTCTGCAACTGGTGGAAGGCACTGATTACATCAGGCTCTTCAGCCAGTTTCTCAGCAGCCTCACAGAGACGTGTCTTCAGTTCGAGGTTTTTCTTGAAGTCATATTCACGTGCCTCGCTGTTGAGCTTCAGCAGGTCGTAGTACTGCTCCACATAGAGCTGGTAGTTACGCCAGAGTTCATTGGCCTTTTCAGCGGGCACATTCTTTATCTCACGCCATTCTGCCTGCAGGGCCTTGAATTCCTGATAGGCCTTGTTGGCATCTTCGGGTGAGGTAATCATGTTCTTGATTTTGTCGATGATGGCGAGTTTGCGCTCCAGATTGGCTTGCTTCTCGGCCTCCTGCTCCTTGAAGAGCTGTGCACGCCTCTCCTTGATGATGCCCATCTCGGCCTTAAATACCTCTTCGTCCTCATCGGGCGCAATCTGGTAAGCATCAGGATCACCGCCACCGTCGATGTAGGCCTTGAGTTTCGCCTCTCGCTCAGCGATGTGGAGCTTGTAGAACGAAGTCTTCAGATAGTCCACCTCGTCTTTCTGCGGGGCCTCGTCACCATGGGCTATCTCCTTAACGCGGTCTAGCACCTCTGCCTTGGATTCATAGACCTTGCGGGGCTGTTCCTCTTGTGAGGCGACCTCTTCGCTTTCTTCTTCATTAACTACTTCAGGAGCCGTTACATCCTGGATTTCTTCTACGGTCTTTTCTTGAGAGTCCATCATTTAACCAATTTAGTTATTGATTCTGCGTATTACGATGCGGGCATCGTCAATTATTAGCGGTCAAAATTAAGCATATTTTTTTGTTTAACCTAACATTTAACAAAATTTATGACTAAACAAGGCGTTTATGACGGAAAAATCCCCAACATAGCCCCGAAACCGTAAGCGAAAGGAGTATGGCGAAGACAAAACCCCAGGGTTTCATCTCCATACCATTGATGAGGTTCATGCCAAACATTGAGGTGATGAGTGTAGGAATCATCATGATGATGGTCACCGAAGTCAATGTACGCATCACGGTGTTCATATTGTTGTTGATAATACTCTGGTAGGTATCCATTGTCGACTCCAGGATGTTGGAGTAAATGCTTGCCGTCTCCCTTGCCTGAGACATCTCGATGTTTACGTCTTCGATAAGGTCGGCATCGAGTTCGTCAATCTGCAGTTTGAACTTCAGTTTCGAAAGCAGTGTCTCATTGCCGCGTATGGAAGTAATGAAATAGGTAAGCGAATCCTGCAGGCGGCTAAGTCCAATGAGCGACTCGTTGTTCACTTCGCGGTCCAGGTTGCGCTTCGCCTTGTCTACGAGCATGGAGATTTGCTTCAGCCGCTTCAGATACCATACGGCAGAGGAGAGGAAGAGCCTGAAGATCATGTCGACATAATCAGTGAAGCCCTCGCCGCGCCGCTGCTGGAAACTGACGAAGTCGATCATCATGTTGGTCTCGTAGTAGCACACGGTGATGGTCACGTCACGCTTGTGTATGATGCCCAAGGGCACAGTGGTGTAAGGCGTGCGCGAGCGTACCTCTTTCACATAGGGTATACGCAGGATAATGAGCATCCAGCCGTCGTCGTACTCATAGCGCGCGCGTTCGTCGGTATCGCTGATATCGCTCATGAAGTAGTCGGGTATGTTGTACTGCTCTTCCAGCATGTGCTGGTCTTCTTCTGTAGGACACGTCACTTGTATCCAACAATTGGGCTGCCACTCTGTGAGTTGGGTCAGTCCGCCTTGGGTGTTCCAGAATGTCTTCATTGTGCTAATCCTTTTGTCCCCCGCCAATCATCGCGGAGAGTTTTTTGGAAATACTTAAGCGGCAAAGGGATTAGCTGCCTTGCCGCTTATCCCCCGCCTTTACAAATTGTAATTGTCCGCCGGGTAATCGTCCATAATTTTGTTAATACTTTAGTAAATTTGGGTGCAAAGTTACGAATAAGTAGGCGAAACACCAAATATTATCCGAGTTTTTTCTCTCTTATCCTATGGCTCTATTGTCTTTAGAGCCACCTTCAGTGGTGTCTTGACAGCACGCAGGCAGTCCTCTGCCAGCAGTTGCCAGTGGCGCATGGTGGGCACGTCGTAGAGACTCCAGGCAGAGCCGAAGTAGTAGGTGTAGGGTTGTCCCGTGTACTGTTTCACGATGCCGATGGCGTGCTCCGGCTTGCCCATTAGTCTGATGGTATCATCGGCTCCATCGGGAAAGAGTACGCCCACGAATATCTGCGACTGGTGCACCTTCGGATTGTCTGTCGGGTCGGCGTAGAGCACATAGTCCTTGCTGAGCATTGGTGCTTCGCTCCCGTGCAGTGCCACGCCAGTGGCCAGTGGCGTAGGCCGTCGGATGCCGTCGTACCACACCGTCATACGGTTGAAGTGCGACCCTCGGTCGAGCGTCACTCTACGGTGTTCCGTCGTACCCTCGCTTGTCGTGCCGTAGGTCAGTTCTGCCGTGAAGCGTAGCGGACCGTTGTCGAGAATCTTGCATTCAGTGAAACAATAGGGGAACTGCAGACCACCGTCTTTCATCAGTGCCGGTGCACCGCAGCCCAGGCTGGCACCTACAGAATAGACATCCATGCCGTAGCCGTGGTCAAGGTGGAACGAGGTGTCTCTGAAGCGTGCCTCGCCCTCAGTCTTCTTGCCAGCCTTCTTGAGCGAGTCGCCCTGCCGCCAGCCTTCCATGTGCAGACGATAGCGGTACTCTGCCACGAGTTCGGGCGTGTTTTTCACCCAGACATCGGTGCCAAACGACCGTTCACCTGTCCGCTGCAGTGCGGGACCATAGAAACGGTAGATGCCGCGGTCGTTCTCCCATGTCAGGTCGTCGAGGCGCTCCGGATAGATGCGCCCGTAGACCTGTGTCCGTACTGCTGTCGGTGCCGGACCTCCCTTTGCCACGGTATAATTCACCTGACTCCCCGGTTGGAGGGCCACGTAGAGCAGCAGTTTGCCGTCGTGACTCTTCTGCGAGGTAATGTTCTGGCCCAAGGCGTTTGTCACCCTCAGCGTCGCCGTGGTGTCTGTGCCGAGCATACGGCAAATGGCTTGGAGGTCGGCCTCGACTACCTCCTGCCGCTGCATGTCGGTAGGATTACTTACGGTGAGTGCCACCGTCTGGGCACTTGTCTCATGCGCGGCAAACAGTCCGACGAGCATCATGAGCATCAAATATGTTTTCTTCATCTCTTATAAAATTATGAGGTGAGAGCCAGAAAACTCTCACCTCTGTTATCCTATTGCTTACACATAATGCCTCGCTTGGTGTCTTCGAGGAAATGGATGATGGTCTGTATCTCCGGACTGTCGGGCACCTGGTCCTTAATCTGGTTGATAACGTCGAATGTACTCGTCTTACCGTGGAAGAGCAGACGGTAGGCATTTGCAATGTGTTTCTGCACCTTCGGGTCGATGCCGGCCTCGTTCATCATCGTCGTGTTAGGACCACCGTATGCCAGCGGCTTGCCACCGGCGACGACGAAAGGCGGAATGTCGTAGGAGAAGGTACAACCGGCCTGCACCATGGCCAGACGGCCCACACGGGTATTGGCATTCTGGATGGCACTCGACGAGAAGATAGCACCGTTGTGAATCTCGCAGTCGCCGGCTATCTTCACGCCGTAGCCGAAGACGCAGTGGTCACCCACCACAGTATCGTGGCTGATGTGGACACCCTCCATGAGGAAGTTGTTACTGCCGATGACAGTACAGCCGTCGCGATTGGTACCGCGGTTAATGACCACATTCTCGCGAATCACGTTGTTGTCGCCAATCTTCACATACGACTTCGCACCACGGAAGTTGAAGTCCTGCGGCAGGGCAGAGATGACGCTACCCTGATGGATTTTGTTGCCGTTGCCGATGCGCGAACCGTTACAGATACTGACAAACGGGAAGATGATGCAGTCGTCACCAATCTCCACATCGTCCTCAATATACACGAAGGGGAATATCTTACAGTTGTTGCCGATCTTCGCCTTGGGAGAAATCTCGGCCTTGGGGGATATTTCAGACATAACTATTCACTTTTCAATATTCACTATTCACTTTATTTGCCTCCACCTCCGAGTGCCTGATAGAGCGAAACCACGGCCTGCATCTTGCTGAGGTCGTCGGAGACCTTGGAGATTTCGGCATTGAGCAGATTACTCTGTGCGGTGATCACCTCCAGGTAGGTGGTGTTGCTCGACGACTCCATCAGACGGCGGGTGTCTTCCACATTCTGCTTGAGCACAGCCACGCGCTTGCCGTCGAGTTCCGACTTTTCTGCGTAGGTGTTGTAGGCCACGAGAGCATTCGACACCTCGTTGCCAGCCTTGAACACAGAGTTCTGCCAGGTGTTGAAGGCCTGCTCATACTGTGCCTTGGCTACCTTCAGGCCAGCCACAATCTGCCCGTGCTGGAAGATAGGCTGCACCAGCGAGCCGACAGCCGAGAGGAGCCACTTGCCGGGGTTCACTGCCCCCTGCTGGTTGGTGAAGGCTGCCGTGGCCGACACGGTGATGTTGGGATAGAAACGGCTACGGGCCGTCTGCACATCATAGAAACACTGTGCCAGAGCCATCTCGTTGGCATGCACGTCGGCACGGTTGGCGAGCAACTGTATGCCCACGCCGGCAGCAAACTTTGAGGGCAGTTGCTGACCTTCGAAGGTGCCGCGACTGATGGTCTGTCCCGGTTGTCCGATGAGCAGCGAGAGGGAGTTCTCCACCTCGCGAATCTGGCGCTGCAGGTCCACCTTCTGCGACTGCACGCTGTAGTAGGCAGCCTCGGCACTCTGCACCGCCGTGGAGCGATAGCCTATGCGATTTTCGTGCATGAACTTCATCTTGTCCCATGTCTCCTTGGTCAGCTTCTCCATATCAGTGACAATCTCCACCTGACGGTCGAGCATCAGCAACGTATAATAGAGGTTGGCAATGCCCGAGACGATATTGGTCTGGACAGCGGTCTTATAGTCTTTCGTGGCGATGAGCTGCATCTGTGCACTACGCTTCTGCGAGAGCAGGTTGCCGAAGAGGTCGAGGTTCCAGCTTGCCGTGACCGGCAACTGATACGACTTCGTGGCGGCAGCCCCGTCGAAAGAGGCGAGCGTGCCCTGCGGACTCAGGGTGAGCGAAGGCAGGAAGGCCAGACGGGCCACCTTCAGGGCCTCGTTGACCATCTTCACGTTGAGGGCGGCATTGAGCAGGTCGGCATTGCGCTCCAGTCCCTGCCCGATGAGTGCCTGCAACTGCGGGTCGGTGAACACCTGTCGCCAGGGCAGGTTGCCAAACGACGCCGTATCGGCCACGGCAAGGGTATCGGTGAGCGACACCGGGTCGCGCACGATGCCCTCGGCCTTCACCTCAGGACGGTCGTACTTGTTGTAGAGTCCGCAGCCCGTCAGCAACAGCGCCGCTGTGAAGAAGTTCAAGTATTTAAAAACAGAATATTTCTTACTCATAATTTTCACGTTTTGCATTCTTACATTTTTAAACATTCAAATTCTCCTTCACTTCTCCAGCGTATAGTCCTCACGCGTCTTGCTGTGGGCATACTGTGCCAACTCGGCAGCCACCTCAGGATTCTCCTCATCCTCGAACTTCATCGGGCGCAGTTTCTCCTGCAGCGACTGGAAGATGACAAACAGCGCCGGCACCACGAAGACCTGAATCATCGTACCGACAAGCATACCGCCCACGGCAGCAGCACCCAGTGTCTGGTTACCGTTCTTACCGACACCCGAGGCAAACATCATCGGCAGCAGACCGATGACCATAGCCAGCGAGGTCATCAGAATAGGACGCAGACGGGCCGTAGCGCCCAGCACACCAGACCACGAGATGGCCATACCCGTCTGACGGCGCTCCAGGGCGAACTGCACAATCAGGATGGCGTTCTTGGCCAGCAGACCAATCAGCATGATGAGCGAGATCTGCATATAGATGTCGTTGGAATGGCCGAAGAGCTGGGTGAAGAGGAAAGCACCTGCCAGTCCGAAGGGCACGGAGAGTACCACTGCCAGAGGCAGGATATACGACTCGTACTGTGCCGACAGGATCAGGTAGATGAAGATGAAGCAGAGCAGGAAGATGAGCGCCGTGGAGTTGCTGGCAGCAGCCTCCGAACGGGTCAGTCCCGAGTAGTCGTAGGTATAGCCCGTGGGCAGCATCTGGTCTGCCACCTCCTGCACAGCCTTGATGGCCTCACCCGACGAGTAGCCGTCGGCCACGGTGGCCGTCACATTGATAGAGGTGAAGAGGTTGAAGCGGTTGATGTTCGACGGGCCATAGACGCGCTTCATCGAACAGAACTCCTTCACCGGCGACATACCCGCGCTCGTGCGTACATATATATTATTGAGCGACTCCTCTGTCATACGTGTCTCGGCAGCGCCCTGCACCATCACGCGGTAGAGCTTACCGTAGGCGTTGAAGTTCGAGGCATACAGACCGCCATAGTAGCCCTGCAGCGTGGTGAGCACCACGCGCGGCGAGATACCGGCCTGCTTACACTTGGCCACATCCACCGAAATCATATACTGCGGATAGTTGGGGTTGTATGATGTCTGTGCCATCTGGATTTCAGGACGCTTGTTGAGTTCTGCCAGATAGTCCTTCACGATGTTGAAGAATCGCGACAGGTCACCACCCGTACGGTCCTGCATCACCAGCGAGATACCCGAGTTGGCCGAGAAGCCGGGAATCATAGGCGGTGCAAAGGCCAGGATCTGGGCATCCTTAATGTGGGCGGTCTTGATATAGATCTGTGCCAGCACGCCGTTGGCATCATAGGGATTGAGGAAGAAGCGGTAGATACCGTCGCCCTGCCACAGTCCTGAGAGTTTCCAGAAGAAGCCCTTCTGGCGCTCGGCAAACGGCTTGAGCTTGATGATAAACGTGGCCTGGTCGGAACCGGCACCGGCGATAAAGTTGTAACCCTGAATCTGCTCACGGTTCTGGATGGCAGGGTCGGCAGCCAGGATGCGGTCCACCTCGTCGATAATCTGCCTGGTACGGGCCACGGAGGTTGCCGGCGGCATGGAGATGGTGCAGAAGATGGTACCGGTATCTTCGCCGGGCACCAGACCGGTCTTTGTGGTGAACATCGTCGTGACCAGCACGGCAATACCCAGCACAACGGCTATACCGATGGCTACCGGACGGCGCACCAGTTTCTCCACGATACCCTTATACTTATTGGTGGTCGTGTTGAAGGCCACGTTGAAGGCCGTGTGGAAACGGTCTATGCGCGACATCTTCTTCGCGTGCCCGTCCTTGTCGTGGGGCTTCAGGAAGATGGCACAGAGGGCCGGCGACAGCGTCAGGGCGTTCATGGCCGAGATGAAGATAGCCACAGCCATCGTCACACCAAACTCACGATAGAACGTACCCGTGACACCACCCATGAACGACACGGGGATAAACACCGATGCCATCACGAGCGTAATAGAGATGATGGCACCCGAAATCTCGTTCATTGCGTCGATAGAGGCCGTAAGCGTAGACTTGTAGCCCTGGTCGAGCTTGGCATGCACGGCCTCCACCACCACGATGGCATCATCGACCACGATGGCGATGGCCAGCAGCAGTGCCGAGAGCACCAGCAGGTTGATGGAGAAGCCGAACACTTCGAGGAAGAAGAACGTACCCACCAGCGACACCGGCACGGCGATGAGCG
>Ga0310691_10003123_pt1 | contig 20481 bp, 29 predicted proteins | sample 176DNAGHGlowgp2_FD_203887 | JGI IMG/M metagenome (GOLD analysis project Ga0310691, IMG submission 203887) | Sheep rumen microbial communities from Palmerston North, Manawatu-Wanganui, New Zealand - 1766 DNA GHGlow gp2 (v2) (version 2) | ecosystem: Host-associated > Mammals > Digestive system >...
CTTGCAAAACCCTGCATGCTGCAGAGTAGTAACAATGTTACCAAAATCTTCCTCATAATAATTTCCCTTTATTAACTATTATTCAATCGGGCAAGCAAATCGGCGCACTACTTCCGATTTATTGCTTTTAGCCCGATGAGCACTCGCCATTCTGACAATGTTGAGGATGCTCTCACTTTACTTTACTCGACAATATATAGCCAAATAAGGTAGATTTACCAGGGAAGATAAGGACTTTTAGCATAAACAGCCCTGTTTTTTGACGTTTGTCAAGCAGACAAAAGCAAGGGGCGCCTTTCATAGCACCCCCTGTTTAACGTTTTTAACAGGCACTAGACTCGGAAGAAAGCGTCTAGGCTTTCGTACATCGTGTCATCGCAATCTGACGATGGCATGCACTTTTCGGAGCTGAATTCCTCATTGGCCTCGTATGAGTCAGGGAACTTGGGGCAAGAGTCGTGATTGAGCACAACCTCCGTGATTGCACACATCATGGCGCACAATGCAGGGAACTCGTTGGTCGAATCAAGCATCATGACAGTGTTTCTCTCTTGGTCATATGCCAGGACCGCGAATTTTCCATGAGCATTCTTTCTCATTGCCTTGACGACCTTGTCAGAGAGAGCAAGGGCGCTTGCGACCTTTGCAGAGTCTCCAAGACCCATGACTACGCAACCCCTGTCGAGGTCGAAGACGGCAATCTTGAGACCCACGGTACCACTCCGTATGATAGACAGCTCATCAAGTGCCTTGATGGCATGCCGCTCATTCTTAAGTTGGAAGTATTTCCACATAATAGTACGTTTTTAGTGATTGCTTTGGATTGATGAAGGGGAGGGCCTTGTAACCCTCCCCCGGCGGTGGATGGTCTTATTCGGCGGCAGCGGCAGCTGCAGCTTCAGCCTCGGGCTCTTCGTCCTCGAAGAACTCCTTGTAGGTGTTCTCGGCAATCTTCAGCTCGATGCCGACCATGTAGAGCTTGCGCTTGGCTTCCTGGAGCTTCACGGCCCACTCTGATGGGTTCCAGTTGGAGACGCCGGGACGGAGGCTCTGAGTCGAATCGGGGGCGAAGTCTGTCAGGTTCTGGATTTCAAGCACGAGCTCGGTCTTCTTGCTCTTGAGGTTGTTGACGAGGCTCTGCTGTGCGATAGCAGCCTGAGTGTTGATGGACGCTGCCCTTGTGCGAAGGGCCTGAGAGTCATTCTGACTCATCATTTGCAAAAACTTACCCATAGTAGTGTAATTTTTTTAAGGTTGGAAAATAAGGGTTAACTGAAAACATTGCAAATATATGACCTATTTCCGAGAATACCAAATCCTTTAACATCTTTTGACAAAATAGACTCGGCAAGCATATTGTTCCATAGTGGTTTTCTTCAAAAACAACAAGGGTGGACCGATTGTCCACCCTTGCAATTAGCGCTTAATACAGGGCAAATTAGAGGCCTTTTCAGGCTTGCTATAGAAAGTTGAAAGAATCGTCAATCATTGAGTTTATGAATGACACGGACTGACACTTGGATGTCTTCTTTTTAGCATCTACAGCTGTATTCTTCTTGGTCCTTGTATTTGACCTGAGCACCTTCTTTTCATCGTCAGTGCCGGTCACCTTGAAGCCGAGCCAAGGACCGTCTTTAACAATCTCTGCCGTCTCCACGCTTTCCGCCCCGTGTATGAACTCTCCGCTTCTCACCTTCATCTGCTTGAAGTACTTCTTCTCCTTGACGTTCGGGTTCTGCCCGATGACGAACATGGAGTCGAAGAAGTTGGAGAATCTCTTGGAACCCTGGAGGTGGTTGACGTTGATAGGAGAAGACAGACACCGTTTCATGGTGTGCGCGATGACGAGAATGCTGAGCCCGTACTGCTTCTTCAGGTTAGCAAGTCTGAGCATGAGCTTACCAGCCGCAGTCGGGGACTCCTTCATGTTTACAAGCCAAGATATGTTGTCGATGATGATGTGTCTTGAGTTGGTCTCCCTGATATTCTGCTCAATGCCTTCTACGATGATGTCCTCAAGGTGTTCCATCTCCTTCTCGCTGAGCCCAGAGCAGTTGAGCTCGACTCTCTTGAAGTTCGGCCTGAAGTTGAACCTTTCACCGGTCTTTGATGTGTACCTCATCTCGAACTGCTTGTCGGTGAGTTCAAAGTCATAGTAGAGCACAGCCTGGGTTTCAGGTAGTTTTTCGGCAATTGCGTTCCCAATCTGAACGGCAAGGATGCTCTTGCCGACATTGGTGTCCGAGAAGAGGCAGCACACCTCTCCTTCTATCCAGTACTGTCCGAAAAGCTCTATTGGAGTTCCCTTCAGGCTTCCGGACTCTATTGCATCATTGGCACTCTTTATGGTAAAGACGCCAGTCCTTTCAGAAGTTTTCTTTTTAACAGCCATAGTACGTCAGTCTTTTAAAGATGCCAAACCGCAAATTATTTCACACATGAGGAATAGAAGGAATATAATGGCAAATGGAGACATAAACCAGATGAAGAACAAATCGGCCTTCTTATTCCTGAATTCTGTATGAGGCCTTGCGGCGTCATACTCAATGGCCTTCCTCGTAATTTCAGACCGCTCTTTCTCAGTATACTCATGGAACGGCTTCTGCTCGTCCTGCCACTGTGGATAAGCAGAAGACGATTCAGGCATTTCATAAGTATACAGGGGATGTTCGACACCACTCAAGGATAGTATTCCAAGAGGGACGGCAAACAACAGCGTTATTACTACTATATAAAGCATTCCTTTTTTCATAACTTTTTTTTTAAAATTAAGCGTGCGCGCACCATAGGGGATGCGCGCACTGAGTGTGATTACTTGTTGGCCATCCAGTACTTGTAGCCAACTGCGCCGATAATGGCACCAACGATGAATTCAATCATAATAGTTACAGTGTTTAATGGTTAAACTTAACATTGTTTTCTTGGAAGACAATGCAAAGATATGCATTATTTCAGAAAAAAACAAATCTTTAAAGTTAAAAAATACTAAAGGCGAGAACCTTGATGGATTCTCGCCTCAATATATATAGTCTCAAAACAAAAACAGCAGTTGATTCATCTTTTTTACGGAGTCTTCAACTGCTGGGGAAATTATGTAGTAAAGCGAGTGCCTGCCTTATATCGGCGTACCGAAGCCGCTACATGACATCATGCCACGCCAATGGCATGGTCCTGATATTTTATTGAAAGTGTTAAAATCTCTCATCAGATGTATATGTATGGTTTGGTATGCTGATATCTTTTTCATGACAGGCGACGCCTCATTACAGTCTGTCAGTTGGGAAACCCCACAATAATAAATATGGGACAGTTTACGGAAATCAAAGGAAAATACCTTATTTTTCAAGTATTTCTGTCACTTTTCCGAAAATATTTGCCCTGGATGTCCATCCGTTCATATGTCCGTGGTTATTTCCTATCAGGAACATCTCACCGTTCTTCTTCACCTTATGAACAAGATGGACATAATAATGTCCCCTGACCTTGCAGAAGACGATGTCCTTCTCGCCAATCTCTGTTTCATCGGTAACCGGAGAAACGATGACGGGCTGTCTTGACTTTAGTATCGGCATCATTGAATTTCCAACACCGATTACCTTGCATGCCTGGCCTCCCTTAAGAAGGTCAGCAGTGGCCTTGTTCTCACCACCTCTTGGGTAGCTAATCTCTTTTTTATTTTCCATGCTGTTGTTCGTATGTTAAAATCCCAAGGTCGCCGCCCCTATCGGCTGTTACGTGGCGGGGTTGCTTGCCATTCACGGCATTGTTATTACCCTGGGATTATGTTATTTCTCAAAATAGTGATTTCTCCAAACAAGATATGATGCAACTGCAGATGTACCAAGAAGAACTCCGCAGCATCCAATGAATATAAACAAAGGCATCATTTTTTATATTTTCCGTTTAAGTCGTTGAACAGATAAGTCATCATCCATATAATGGACATGAATCCAAGCCACGCTGCGATATATATGCCAATCATCTCTTTTATCATCTTTCTAGTAGCCGCAACTGGACTCGAACCAGCATAGCCTTCTGGCCAGCAGATTTTAAGTCTGCCACGTCTACCATTTCGTCATGCGGCCTTGTGGAAGGAGCAGGATTCGGACCTGCCAAGCCAAATGACAACAGATTTACAGTCTGTCGCGAATCACCACCTTCGCCGTCCTTCCTCTTTTGAAATCATCCTGTAATGGTGGAACATTTGAGCGGAAAACGGGTCTCGAACCCGCAACCCCTAGCTTGGAAGGCTAGTGCTCTGGCCAATTGAGCTACTTCCGCATTATATGTATTGCATCAAATCATCTTCATTACGTTGAAACAGTATACATACTTGACACCATCTTTATCCTCGTGCTTCCTGTATGTCGGCAATGTGCTCTCATATCCTATCTCATCAAGAGCCCTCAAGGCGACTAGCACACAGTTGTAGTCATATGTGAAGATATCTGTCGAGAACTCAATGTTCGCGGGAATCATGTCCTGTAATGTCTCGAAATTCTCAAGAATCCCGTTATACAGGTTTGCTATCATCCAAAATATATAGTCAGAAGCCTTGAATTTTCCCTTTGTGTCAATCTTCAGTATCATTTTTTTTTGTCCTTTATTTTTGAAGTTGCCTCGGCAGGACTCAAACCTGCGACCTCCAGAGCCAAATTCTGGCGTTCTGTCAATTGAACTACAAGGCATCCTTGATTCAATGCAAATATATGTTATTTTTTCGTAAAAACCAAATTTTATATTGATTTTTTTTTTTCAATCCGTACTAAAATACTCGAATCTTTCAAGTGTTTTGGTTATTTGGCTGTCCCTGACGCTTTCCTTGTGGTCTTCAAGGAGCTTCATCAAAATCTTGTTGGTTTTCCTTTCGTGCCTTTTAGACCACAGGCTTGTATACAACTTGTACTTCTCTAGGGACATGGAGAATGCTTCATAGAGTTGATGCTCTATCGTTTTAATTTTTTCTTGGCATACTCCTGAAAATGCGCCGCTTTCCTTGAGGCTAAGAAAGTATCCAACGGCTAATATGGACCATTCAAGCTGAGCCTCTGAACAAGTATCATATCCACACGTTGTATCCTTCCATTTTAGCTGCCAGTTTATAATGTTGGCTACGTCAAAAATAGACAATAAGGCCATATTTGAACGGAAAGAGATTCTGCCCTTAACCATTTCGTCCCTGAGCTTTGTTGTAAGAACCCAAAACTTGAACTTGGCTAACAAGCATTCTTTGAAGCTGTTTTTATCCATTTGTTTTATAGATATTTGTAATCGGCTAAGACTTGCCTTATTTCTCTTGACAGGTTAGTATGTTTTCCATCTGAAGTCATGTATTTCTCAAGCATCCGCATAATCAGATGTCCTGACTTCTGTTCTTTCCTTTTATCCCATAGGCTGGTATTCTTCTTAAACTTATTCAATGAGGACAATAAGACACCTGTCATACAATATTCAATGTCTATCCTTTCTTTGGGCGGAAGGCCTTCAAACTCACCTGCTTCATCAAGTCTGAAAAAGGTTATCAAAGATATGACAGACCATTCAAGCTGTGTTTCTGAGCATATATCATATCCGACGTCAGTATCAGACCAATGAACGGTAATGTTTATGATGTCACATATGTTATTGAGTGTGTATAAATTACGAGTCTTTTCAATAAAGGCATCATAAATATTTATGGACCTACAAGCAGTTGTCAGAATCCAATACCTGAACATTGTGACAAGTTTGGCGATAAAATCACTTGGTGTCATGTTATTCCCAATTAGCCTTCCTGATACTTCTCAAAGCAGTTCGTGCCGTATGCAATGGCATATACATCCTTCGTCCATCCGTAAATGGAGCCGATGCTTGAGCCAATCTTGAAATAAAGCGAGTCATGGGCACATCTTGATATCTCCCATACCATATGGGTCATGAAATACCCGCCGACTTTGCAGAATACGGCATCACCCCTCTTGATTTCGTCAAGTGACTTTATAGGAACGAGCCTTGCATATTCACCGTTCTTGAGGATTGGGTCCATGCTGTCACCCCATTCGAAGCGGCAGACTGTCTCACCTTTCCTCAATGCATCATATACTTTATGTTCGTCTTGTATGACCTTTATCCCGTCTATTTCATCCGGGTTCACGAAATATCTTCTCATAGTTTATTTGTGTTAAAAATTAAAAAAGTGAATTATCGAAAGTTCTTTGTCAACATTTTCCAATAGGCTGTCTTTGTTGCTGAATTCTTCAAACAGTCTTTTGAGAATTACTGCGGAACGTTGTTTCTTCCTGTCACGCCAGAAATTACTGGCCCTGTATCTTGAGAGGGCTCCCTGCCAGCTCATGTATATAAAGTGCTCAAACACATCCTTATCAACGCTGATATACCTTTTGATATCATTCTGATGGATGAACCTCTCATACAACAGTATTGAATATACAGTCCATTCGAAGTGGAGTAAACTACACCCGTCATACCCCAACGGAGTTTCTTGCCAACATAGAGACTGGTTAATTATGTCACATATCTCAGAAATACTTGCGATTGAAGACTTAATTCTTTCCATGAAATGTTGCCTGAAATCACGGAGTTTAGTGGTCATAATCCAGTACTTGAAAGCTGAGATAAGATAGGATTTTATATCGTCGCTGTCCATGACAAATAATTTTTGAATACAGTTATTTTTCTCAAATTTCGCCTCTAATGCAATAAACTGATGAGGTTAGCAAGATTGGCCATCTGCGCATCAAAAACGTCTGAGAACGAATTTCTGGGGATTACGGGGATTTTGCCTCCAAGCTTTTCATATGCCTTGACGTGTATGCACCATTCATCATCACAGATGACAGAGAACAAGGTGTCACAGCTGAAGCCGTCTATGAACCTGGGCTCAATTCCCCTTTCAAAGCTTACAAGTATGTATACCGATGCATCATCAGCAATACAATTCCCGTACTTGAATATGATTCCATCAGCCTTAGGCATGACAACACTGGAATTCATCAGACAGTTCTCGTTGAGGTGATACTGCGAATCGTCGAAGACAATGACATCCTTGTTGTAGACATGAAGCCTCTGCGGAAGCTCCTTCTCATCCACAAGCCTTCCTGACGGGGTCATTACATAACCGTCCGCATAGTCGGCAAAACCATACGCCTTTATCAGTATATGATGGATAAGACCGTCAGATGTCGATGTCGGATACGTGGAAAGGTTTTCCTTTTCGAACTTGGGCCTTTGCTTGCTAGCAATCTCGAAAGGCATCCCACGTGGGAAAAGCTGAAGGCCGCTCTCATATGGTATTCCAAGCTCAGCACAGTCATGCTTTGACAGGGTATATATGGGACCTGACGGCTCATCAACCTGCTTGACGATGACACTGTCAACGTTAATTCCATGGAAGTCACCAATAACACCCTTGACCTCATATGTATGCACAGGCATACTGAAACCGTCACACTCCATACCCTTAAGGGTATAGAGCGAACCTTTTACAAGACTGCCTGAATCCGATTCAAGGATATCCCTGAATTCATCTATGGCGGATATGTCGACAGCCTCGACAAATGGAGCCTTTGCCCCGCGTTCAAGTAAACTATGCTTAGCCATTACTTTCAAGAGAGTGTTTCTTTATGTATATTAATATGTCTTCAGCGATGAAGATTATACACAGGATTGAAGAGACTCCAACCATCACAATACAAGCCCACAGGACCGTGATGCATATGTAGAATACGATTTCTTCCATGGATACTACGACTCAATTCCCCTGAGCTCCTTGGATATTATCCTCTTGGTAGAATCGACAGCACCTATGGCAACCCTTGCAGTCTCCTGCTCAAGCTTCCTGAGCTCCTCCTCTGCGGCAGCTCTCTTTGCAGCACCCTCAGCCTGTGCGGCCTTGATGCCCTCAACCGTCTCAAGGAGGTCCTGTGTGGTCTTCCTGAGAGTCTCGATGTCGATGACAGGGCGCTGGCTCTGCCTTGCAACCTCAATGCTCTGGACCTTCATCATCTCCGAGTTCTTCGAAAGAATCTGATTGGTCGCATCAGTCACCTTGGCCTTGACCTCGATGCTCTGCTTCTGGTTATATAGGGCGACGGCAAGGGAAAGCTGATTCTTCCAGAGAGGAATGGTCATGGAAATCTGCGACTCGGTGTTGTTTGCATCAAGCATGTTCGTCCTCTGGATGATTCTAATCTGAGTCAGGGACTGCTTGAACGCATAGCGGAGGACAATGAGGTCGTTCAGCCTTATGTCAAGGCTGTTCTTGAACTCCTCAAGGTCGGTAATCTGATACTCACGATATAACTCAGGCTGAGACTTCATACCGTCAAGCTCCCTTTCAATCTCATCGGACTTTAGCTTTCCAGCGATAATGAGCTCCTCAATCTGGTCAACATAATCGCAGTTGTTCTCGAACTGCTTTTGAAGGAGATTGTTGTCCCTTATCGCAATCTGCCTTGTGGCAGCAAGCTTCTTGGTAATCGCATCAATGTTCTCCTGGATGGTGTTGTACTTCATGCGAACCTGCTCGACAGAGGTGACAAGACGCTTGAGCAGCGGAATCCTCCTCAGAAAACGCATAAACGAACTCGGAGCCTCCAGGTCCTCGATGTTCACCTCATGGAGCTCGCCAAGCAAGTCACTGATAAGCCTTGCAGACTCTATGGATGTCTGAGATGACATCTGCTTGGAAAGGAACTCGTTGGAATAGGAGTCCATGGCCCTCTGAAGGTCTGAGCCATAACTTGATATCGACGACAAGTCCCTTGAGTCAAGTGACTTTGAAATCTCAGAATAACGCTTGATTTGAGCCGGAGTAAGACCTTCAAGGTTCACCTCTCCGTTGTCAGATACACGCATTATGCTTACAGGGGGCGTCTGGTCAACTACCTCTGCGACAGCCTCTTCCGTAATTACTTTTGTCTTCTTGGCCATAATAATTGAATGTTTGAATGAAAAATCGATGCAAATATATGGGAATAACGTGGCATAACAAAATCTTTTCGGTTAAAAATGCTTAAAAGAGCACTTCCTATTTATTTAAAAAAAAAGTATGAAACCATCCAAGATAAAGAAAGTAAAGGGAAAAGTCATGTGGATTGACTTTCCCATGTTCGAAGCAATCACCCTCTTCGGAACTGTATACTCATCAGACAAAAAGACTATTGACAGGATTAACTCAACGGACTATATATCATCCGTCCTTGAGTCCCATGAAACCATACATGTTAAACAAGCTGTTTCGACAAAGGACTCATGGTTCATGTTCTACCTGACATATCTCTGGCAGTGGATTAAGAACCTTCCGCTTATATTCAAGGGAATACTAATGCCATACATGTTCATGGAAATGGAACTTGAGGCATACTGCAATCAATACGATTTCAACTACTGCCTGCAGGAGAAATGTGACGGATGGAAACTATTCAGCAAACTTTCCTTAAAGGACAAATGGGAACTGGCCGCACAGTGGAACAAGGAATCAAAGGAAGGAGGACATTTCCAATATTTCGTAATATCAACAATAAAACCTTATGCAGAAACTAAGAAATAGCCTGAAAACAGAAAACGGCCGGGACATTTGGAATCCCGGCCGTCGCTTTTTTTTTTAGCCATTTTAATGTCAGAATGGAAGGTCATCGTCAGAATCACTAGTGACGGTGCTTTGAACAGGCACAGACTCAACCTTGGCAACCTCAGGTTCTGGCTGCTGCTTAGGCTTCTCTTGCTGCTGCTCGTCCTTCTGCTGCTGACCAGTGGAGACAAAGTCAACCCTGTCTGCGATGACATCTCTTGAGTAAGCAGGCTCACCGCTCTTCGTGGTATACAGGGTAATCCTCTCAGTACCCCTAACCTGAACCATCTTGCCCTTGGTCAGGTATTCCTTCACATGGACGGCCCTGTCACCGGCATAGGTGACGGACATCCATGCTGTCTCACGCTCACCCTTCGACTTGAACTCGTCTGTGGCAACCCTCATACGGAGGTAGGGATTTCCCTTTGCACTTGTTAAAACTTCGCAATCCGCACCAAGGCGGCCAATAAATTCAACGTTTACCATAATCTATAAACTTTTAAAAAACTGTTGTTATAAATGTGTCAAAAATCTCAGTCAATGATGTAGTTCACAAGCATGGACCTCTCAGAATCAAGGCCGAAACCATTCTTCATGAGCATGTCAAGGTCTTCAGTATCAACTGATGATTCAGCCATGTCGTCAATACGAACAGCATAGTAGTAGTCAAGAGTCTCATGGTCCATTAGAAGCCCCACAGGAACCTTAGAGCTTATCCTTGTTAATACCTCAGAAGGAGTAAACCCAGCCTTTATGCTACTGCCTCTCGTGTAATCTATTATCTCATCCTTTGTCATAGTGCAAATGTATTATACAGCGCAAATATATGTTAAAACTTTATAAAAAACAAATTCCAAACAAGATATTTATTTAGAAAATAAATTTAAAGCTTTATGGCAAATCACTTAAAGGTATTCGCAGATGAAACAGCATATAGTGCGTTCACTGCAACGACTGCTTACGTAACTCCCAATGTATCAGTGTGTTCAGGGGGGGGGGGGGAGCATTTTCTATAACCCCAAAGACTATTCGCTAGATTACTTCACCACGGTAGCCAAGACTAGTGGAAGTATCAGCTTCAACGGTAGTACCTCAAATAAACTTAGCTATTCAACCGATAACGGTGCCACTTGGAGTAACGCATCACGAACACCTTCAGTTACTGTCCGTCCTAGAGACATGGTTCTATGGAAGGGTGAATGCACACCATATTTATCTTATGGCATCGGTACCTTTACAAATGGAACGACCACCTTTGACGTTAAAGGCAATGTGATGTCACTGCTATTCGGTGATGACTTCAAGGGGAAGACTAGTCTAGTAGGAAAGGACTATGTTTTTAGGTCCCTCTTCAGTGGCAATACCAAGGTAATCAGTGCTATGAACCTGTCGCTGCCAGCTACTACATTGGCTAAGTATTGTTATTCATCTATGTTCAATGGTTGTAGTAGTCTTGAATCAGCCCCTGAACTTCCTGCCACTACATTGGCTAGGAGCTGTTATTCATCTATGTTCGATGGTTGTACTAGTCTTGCAACAGCCCCTGAACTGCCTGCTACGGAATTAGCTGAGGCTTGTTATTCAAATATGTTCTACGGTACCAATGTCTTGCCAGACTGCAGTAATATAGATTTCACAAGCCAGTCAGTTGTAGATGTTGGAGGCTTACAAAGTTTATTTGCTGGTACAAATGTAACGGACAATGACCTTGAACAAATATTACCGAAGGATAACAACGGAAAGTATTGCTTGCCAGTAACTACATTGGCTGATTATTGTTATTCATCTATGTTTAACGGTTGTATCAATCTTGAATCAGCACCTGCACTGCCTGCTACGGAATTAGCTGATTATTGTTATTCATCTATGTTTAACGGTTGTATCAATCTTGAATCAGCACCTGCACTGCCTGCCACTGCATTGGCTGATAGTTGTTATGCTGGTATGTTCGAAGGTTGTATCAGTCTTGTATCAGCACCTGAGTTGCCTGCTATGGCATTGGCTGATAGTTGTTATACTAGTATGTTCTACGGTTGTAATAGCCTTGAAACAGCCCCTGAACTGCCTGCTGAGACATTGGTTCAGAGTTGTTATGAAGAAATGTTCTATAATTGTAGAAGTCTTAACAGCATCACTTGTCTGGCAACTGATATATCAGCAGATTCTTGTACAACCAACTGGGTTAATGGTGTTGCTTCAGAAGGTACATTCACCAAGGATGCTAGTATGGAAGACTGGACTGAAGATGACCCTAGTGGTATTCCAATGGATTGGACTGCCGTTGACAAACAATAATCACACGAATTCATTCATCAAACATCAAGGGTGGACAATCTGTCCACCCTTGTCATTATCGTGCAATACAGGCCAAATTATCAGTGTGGTTTTCAGTCATAAAACAGTTAGTCAAAGACACCATACTCAAAATTATGAACGGAAAGGTATTTATGGAGAAAATACACATAAATAGCTAGACAAAACTTAATTGCATTCTAGTCTCTATATGACTTCTCTCTCTTCAAGTCTTCTGGCGCTTCTAAAGGCATTGATAATTCCTCTTCTTCCCTCTCTCTGGAAGATTGAGGAAGGGTCGTCCTCATTTCCTGCCGGTATAATCCTCACCCTTCCCTCAAGCTTGCTGAACTCGAGCAGTTTGTATGTATCCACTGCTGTCTGGTATGCATCTCCGTCGAGGAATACGTTCACCCTTGCGTTTGCCCTCTCGCATATCCTCTTGTATATCCTGTAGTCTTTCTTCAGGCATTTCCCGAGCAGTGGTATTGAATTTGGTACCACTATATGGTCGAACGGTCCTTCGACGATTGTAATGTCAGCATCCCACTTTATGAGTGACTCATTGAAAATGATGTCCTTCCTCTCTGCCTTCGGGTTGAAGTACTTCTGTCTCCTGCTGTTTCCGGTATAGTCCCTCCCAGTCCAGTATGTAAGTTCCCCTCCAGTGCCGTATGAAGGCAGTATTATCCTGTTTGAGGATGTCTTGTCCCTTTCGTCATACATGGTATATCCCATCCTGTGCTTGAGAAGTATCCTCATGTCAAGTCCCCTGTTCCTTATATATTCGGCCACCCTTGCTGGAATCTTCTCCTCTTGCCTGAACGGTATGAACCCTTCGGGAAGCTTCATTGCATCTTCTCCCTCCTCGTCTAGTGAGAAGCTGTCGTTCCCGAACTTCATGGAATACAGTTCGCTGTCCCTTATGGACGACACGATGTCCTTGTAATCCTGGAGCATTCCTGACGGCCCGTACATCCTTATTAGCTTATATATGGAGCCGCTCATATGGTCATCCTCGGCAGAGCATTTCCAGCAGTGGAACTTTCCCTTTGCAAGGTTTACCTCAAGGTTATGCTTCTCTGCTTCCCTCTCTCCGTATTTCTCTATGCATTTGGGACATGGGAACTGCAACTGCATGCACTCCCCGTCGAAGCCGTTTTTGGCTTCTCCGAGGAATGAAGAAAGCATGCCATATAGTTTATCTAGTTCCTGCATATGGCAAATATATCTACATTTTTTTGAAAAGCAAAGGGAAAAACGGACTATTTATTCACAAAGGAAATAAAAAGAATATGAAGGCTTACGACGGCGACCTACTTAACGGAATGCTGATGCACCTGAACTATGACTGTCATGTGTTCGGTGCAAACGGCCATTATTCTGTCGGTTCGTACTATGACAAGTATGAGGGATTTCAAGATATAGAGGAGGAGGCTCCTGCCAAGGACTACAAGGAATCGGTATCCGAGGAGTTGCAGAAGGCGCTCTGGCTTTTCTATTTCTGAACCTTAGAAAGAAACGGCTTTCATGCCGAATTTCCCGACAAGGAATTTTCCGGGCTGGCATTTGGTGAGTGCCAGCCTTTCTATTTTATATTAAAAGACGGCAGGTTCCCCGTTAATTCCGGAGTTCCTGCCGTCTTCTCAAAGTATGACAGACTATTATTTTGCAACCACGAGGGTGTATTCCTTCTTGCCTCTTTGGAGCAGGAGGTATTTGCCTCCGATGAGGCTGTCGTTATTGAAGACATCCTTCTCGCTGGATACCTTTTCCTTGTTTACAGAGAAGCCATTTGAACGAATGAGCTTTCTGGCCTCACCCTTTGAGGAGACCTTCTCATGCATGACAAGCAGGTCCACGGCACTGATTCCACCCTCAAGGGCTTCATGTGAGAGTTCGGTCCTGTAGACGCCCTTCATCACATCGAGGAATGTCTTCTCGTCGATTGAGCTGAGCTGTTCATGGGTGGCATTTCCGAACAGAATTTCCGATGCGGCAACAGCCTTCTCATAGTCCTCCTCGGAATGCACCATGCAGGTCATGTACTTTGCAAGCTCTTTCTGGAGTATCCTCCTTGACGGGTTTTCCCTGTGTTCGCTGATGAGCCTGTCGCATTCTTCTAGCGGAATGAGTGTGAACTTCTTGATGAAACTTTCGGCGTCGGCATCGCTCTGGTTAATCCAGAACTGGTAGAACTCATATGGTGTTGTCTTCTCCCTGTCAAGCCATACGGAGTTTCCCTCGGTCTTTCCGAACTTGCGTCCGTCGGCACAGGTGACGAGGTCCCATGTGATGCCGCAGACATCCTCCTTTCCGAGCATCTTGTGGATAAGGTCCCTTCCGGTGATAATGTTGCCGAGGTTGTCGGTTCCACCAATCTGGCACTTGCACTCATTGTTCTTGTAGAGGTGCACGAAGTCGTATCCCTGCAGGAGGCCGTATGAGAATTCCTGGAAGGATATTCCGCTGCCGTCCCTCTCGAGGCGTTTCCTGACGTTCTCCTTGGCCATGAGGTAGTTGACGGTAATCTTCTTGCCGACTTCCCTGAGGAAGTCAAGTGTCTTAAAGTCCTTGTACCAGTCATAGTTGTTGAGCATCACTGCACCGTTGGAGGCATCCGAGCTGAAGTCGATTATTCTTGCAATCTGTCCCTTCACCTTCTCAACGTTCGAGAACACGGTCTCCATGGATATGGCCTTCCTCTCCTCGCTCTTTCCGCTGGGGTCACCGATGGCACAGGTTGCCCCTCCGACGAGGATGATTGGCTTGTGTCCGTAAGACTGCATGACCTTTGCAGCGATAAGTCCGACCATATGGTGGACCCCAAGCGAGTCTGCTGTAGGGTCGATGCCGATGTAGAAGGTTGTCGGTTTCGAGAATACTTCCTCGAGGTTCCCGAATGTCTGGCTCAGGAGTCCTCTCTTTGTGAGTTCTTCAATAAGCGGGTTCATAATCGTTTTGTTTTATCGTTACTTTTTCCTGTTAATGGTTATCGGTATTTTCGGCCTGTACAAGAGCTCCATGTCAAGGAGCATCCTGTTCTCAGCTGACAGTTTGGGCTTCTTCTGCTTGTTCTTTCCTCCCTTGAGGGAATTGGTGAACATTTCCGAAGAACGCCCTTTATTCTTATGTTTATGATGTTTTCTGAACATGCGCCGTTTGTTTGTTTGCAGCAAATATATGACCTTTATTTCTAAAAACAAAAAAGAGGTTTTAAGTTTCAGAATTTTTAACTTTTAGGCCTATTTATGGTTTGAAGAAATCATTATTACAAGATGAGAACAATAGAGACGATTATCACCGAATCAATATATGAGGCCCTGAACGAAAAGGCAAAGAAGCGTAAGAAGCTTAAGAGCAGGAACGGCTCAAAGGTCAAGAGCAAGAGGATGAAGACAAGGAAGATGGCCTATGGAGGAACTTCCAAGTACGACTATGACGAATACCTGAAGGCAAACCGCCCTGTCGCACCTGGAGATGCAGATGAGATAATCTCTAGGATTGACATGGAGAGGACAAACATAGCAGACGTTGCTAGGGACGTGTTCCCAGACCATACCGAAGAAGGTGCACAGTCACAGCTAAGGAAGATACTCAAGAAAGAACGCCCGATGACGAAGAAGGTGTACAACAAGCTAAGCAAATTCATGTCATCCAACGAGGTGGCAATGTCAAGATAATATATAAGAACAGCGGCCGTTAGAAGCCGCTGTCCTTTTCTTTTGTTTTCATCATAAGAGTCCGCTCAATAGTTTCCTGTGCCTTTTCCCAAGCTTCTTGAGTGCCGACTGCTTGAGCTGTCTTACCCTTTCCTTGGTTAACCCGAGCATGTCTGCAATCTCCATGTCCTGATACTCCTTCTGGAACCCTGACTCGCTGCACAGTCCGAAGCTGAGCTCAAGAATCTTCCTCTCCCTCCCAGAAATGGTTGAAAGCATCGATTCTATGACCTTCTTCTTGTGCTCAACGTCACTGAGGTGCTCATATGAGTTGACGGACGTCGTTGCCTTGTTGTAGTCATAGATGTCATTGACATCCGTGTCGTCAAAGGCGTCACCCGACCCGTAGTCTATTGCGCAGTACTTAATGTCGATGATGTCTGCGGCATCCCTTATCTCCTTTCCGTAGAGCTCGTTAATCCTGTCCTTTAGCTCCTCATCCGTCGGGTTCCTCTCAAGCTTCTGGATGAGCTCGTTCTTGACCCTTGAGATGCAGTGGAAGGTCTTTGTCTTGTTCGTCTGCTTGACAATCTCTGCTGTCGTAGTCCTGTAGGTGTTCAGTTTCAGCCTGAGGTAGTGGACTGCCATGGTGATGAACCTGTTTCCCCTTTCCGGGTCGAACTTGTCGATGCATTCAATGAGTGCCTCCACTAGTTCGTTGACAGTGTCAAGGAGATTGTCCTTGTTTGAATACTTTTTCGCAACCGAGATTATGAACTTTATGTTATGTTTCACAATCTCATCCTTCGCCCTCTTGCTCTCCTCCGGAGTCCCGTTTCTGACCTGAGAGAAGAGGGCAAGTTCTTCCTCCTGCGTAAGAGGCTCGAACTTGACCACGTCGTGGAAGAACCTGTCGATGTTCTCGGTCCTCTCGACAATGGCCGTGCTTGTCTTGCAATCAATTGGTAAACCCATAAATGCTTTAATCGTTTGAAATGTTGGAGTGTTGGAATGTATGCTATTTTGCCTTTATGATGGCAATGGTCTTATTGCCCTCATCCTTCGGGATGGACTCAGCTGACGCAAACTCCTGGGCACTTGCGAGGAACTCATAGATGGCGCGCTTGCTTTCATCCTTCCTTGACAGCTCACGGCCCTTCATGGAGAGAACCACCTTGACCTTTGAGCCTTCCTCGATGAACTTCCTTGCCTGACTGAGCTTGGTTTCGAGGTCGTGCTGGGCGATGTTGACCCTGAGCTGGATTTCCTTCAGAGGCTTGTTCTTCTGCCTGTTCTTCTTCAGGTTCCTCTTTTGCTCGTAGATGAACTTTGAGAAGTCACAGATTCTCATTACCGGAGGAGACGACCTTCCATTTATCTCGACAAGGTCAAGCCCCTGTTCAGAGGCCATCTTCCTAGCCTCGGCTATATGGACGACCGTTCCATCGTACCCTTCGCCGATTAGCCTTACGTTGTCCCTGACCCAAATCTCATCGTTGATTCGGTACTTGTCTTCAAGCCTCGGTTCGGTCTTCGGCCTGCGTGCTGAACTATTCTTCGCCATGGTCCTCCTCCTTTGTCCAAATCATCTCGTTGTCCTTGCAAACATAGGTTCCGCACTTGATTCCCTCCGTTGCCATTTGATGCAAGAGGGTCTCAATCCAATAGAGGTTGTCTGAGACATACCAATAGACAGACAGCATGTATGCCTCATCCTCATCCGGGTATGCTGCACCGTCAGGGTCATTCTCTGTACCAGGGATTGCCTTGTCCCTCATACCGAGTACTGTGGCCACGTCGTCAAGGATGTGTGACTGGATGTTCAACATCGGATTCTTCGGTATGCTGATGGTATCGTCGGCAATCTCGGAGTCCTCGATTTTAACGCACTTGAGCAGCTTCAGGTGGTCTTCAGTCAGTTTAAGTCTGATAATCATGTCGTTTGTTTTATTTAAAGATGTTTTTGGAATTAATATCTTCTTCTTCCATTTTTTCTGAACCTTTCTTCGGCAAGCCTCTTCCTCTCAGCAACGGCCTTGTAGTAGGCCTCCCTGTCACTCTCCTTGAGTGCGGCCTCCCTCCTGTAGGTCTCCATCATCTTCTCCTTTCTGGACAAGTCCTTGAAGTCGTAAAGAGTGATGTCTGCCTTTCCTGTGCAGGATGAGAACAGCTCCATGACCTTTTCGCTTTCGCCGTTTCCGTCGAACCTTCCGGTACCAAGAATCGGGCTTCCGATATTCATTCCCTGATACCTTGCGTCCACAAGCCTAAGGCATCTCTCAAGAGCCTCATAGGACAGGTAGTCCTTCTGGATGTCTGGTCTGAAGTTATATCCCTTCGTGATGAAGCAGAGGACGAATGTCGGCTCACCTTCTGAACTGCACTCAAGGATTGTGCCTAGTTTGTTCATGTCTCCGTATCCTGTTGCCTTGTTCATCTCATACACATATGGGTAGTTAAGAGAAACATCAAGCTGAAATCCGTTCGCCATGGATGCATAGAGGTTTGTTCCGACAAGTATAATGTCATGCTCGCCGATATGGTTCATGATGTCGTCAGACACTTTCGTCATCATATTCGTAATCTTCGATATTAACCGGACTCATTAGTCCGACCCTTCTCTCAAGGTTATTCTTTGCCTCTTCAGCTGAAGGGGTAAGTCCAATCTTTGTCGGGGCCTCCTCCTTAATCTGGTACTTTCCGTCCTTCTCGATGATTTCGCTAAGACGTTTGAATACCTCATCCTCTGAAAGTCCCTCCACATAGATTCCCTGGACAGCCTCCTTGAGAAAGTCGAACGTATATGACTCCGTCTTCTTCGTAATCCTTTCGATATCCTCAATGACCGTTGGATTCTCAACGTCTATGCCGCCATCCTTGAGCTTGCTGGTGATATACTGCCGCCTGACGCTCTCCTCAGGCTTGCCATATTCGATGACGATATTGAATCTTGAAGGTCTGCAGACAAACCTCTTCTCGAGAATCTGAGGATAGTTCGTGGTGGCGATGGTTACGACGTTGTCAACCTGTTCGTTTCCATCAAGAATCTGAAGGAGAAGCGCAGCACTGTCCTTGTCATCTGCAAGTCTCTCGAAATCCTCGATGATGGTGATGACGTTCCTTCCTGGCTCAATTGCCTTGAAGCGCTGCATGCAGTCCCCATACGCTGTGAGCTCCCTTACGGAGTCAATGTATACGATGATTCCGTTGAAGTCGGAGATGAGCTTGTTGCAAAGGATGTTGATGAGTGAAGTCTTTCCGTTACCCGGAAGCGAATAGAGAAGGATGTTCCTCTTGTATACGCTTCCGAACCTTCTGTATCTCTCCTCGCTGTTCCAGAAACGGATGATGTCGTCCATGATGAGCTTCTGGATTCCGTTCTCGAAGGTATACAGCTTCGGCATGATGATGTTCTTGGTCACGAAGTAGAACCTGTCATTATAGGTGTCATGATATGGCTTATAGAAGCCGCTCGGGAGATGCGGAACGGTGTCTCCTATTGGTTCATACTTGTCGTTCTGCTTCTTGTATTCGCAGAAATTCTTCGTTTTTTCCATAATATGATTATGATAAGGTGCGTTAGATTGGCATTCCATAAGGTAGCTGTCTATACTTGTTAACTGAAGTTAGGATGGGTTGAAAGCTTCTTGAAAATCTCCTCCTCCTCGGCATTTATCTGCTTCGGCATCTTCAGTCTTACGATGACAATGAGGTCGCCGAACTTCCCGTCATTGCCGAATACCGGCATTCCGTAGCCTCTGAGCCGAAGCTGATGGCCGTCTTCCACAAGCCTTGGTACCTTGATATTCAGCTTCTTTCCGCCTATGGTGTTTACGGTTTCCTGACTGCCGAGTATGGCCTTTGCGACAGGTATTTCAAGTTCCATATAAAGGTCGTCTCCCTCCCTGTCATAGACATCGTGCGCAAGTTCCTCTATGTAGACATACAGGTCACCGTCAACCCCGTTTGCATGAGGGGGAGTATGACCACCCCCATAGTTGACGAGCTGCATTCCGTCTTTGATTCCCTTTGGGATTACGATATCCGTCTCAACCTCTTGAAGGGTAATTCCATGGCCGTCGCATTCATAGCAGGGATTATCGATAACCTTGCCCTGACCGCCGCATGTCGGACAGGTGCTGAAGCTTGTGAAAAATCCTGAGCCTCCGATTATCTGTCCGGAGCCTCCGCATGTCCTGCAAGTCTTCATCTTGGAGTTCTTGGTCATGCCGCTTCCGTTGCATACAGGGCAGGCCTTGTACTTCCTGTACTTGACCTTCCTTGTGGAACCGTTGTATATCTCCTCAAGCGTGACACCTAGCTTGATTCGGATTCCCTGGCCCTTGACCTGCTGAGGCTGTCCTCCTCCTCCAAAGTCAAAGTCCATTCCGAAACCATGGAAGTGCCTGAAGATGTCCCGTATGTCCATGCCTCCGAAGTTCACTCCTTCAAACTTGAAGTCCGATGCCGGGTTGTCATACTCAGCACGCTTCTTCTCATCCTTGAGCACTTCATAGGCTTCGCTTGCATCCTTGAAGAACTCCTCGGAACGCTTGCGCTCCTCATCGCTCTTTCCCTGAAGCCTGTCAGGATGGTTGTCAATGGCAATCTTCCTATATTTCTTTTTAATTACTTCCTCGAACTCACTTCCTGTGAGCTTACGCTCATCATCGGTGATACCGAGAATCTTATAATAGTCTTTCCGTTTTTCCATATCTTATTTTCTGAAATACGCTGCAAAGATAAGCGTTTTTTTCTGAACCGCCAAATTTTTTGCACTTTTTTTTTATAAAAAAAAAATAGCCGTGCCGTCTGCTTGGTTTTCGCAATGCGATGACGGCACGGTTTCTCACCTTATTATATTACTTGACCTCCTCGAACTCGGTGTCCTGGATGTCTTCTCCCTGGGCATTGCCTGACTGGGCCTGCTGCTGTTGCTGGCCATGTGATGCATAT
>Ga0310691_10003124_pt1 | contig 20479 bp, 21 predicted proteins | sample 176DNAGHGlowgp2_FD_203887 | JGI IMG/M metagenome (GOLD analysis project Ga0310691, IMG submission 203887) | Sheep rumen microbial communities from Palmerston North, Manawatu-Wanganui, New Zealand - 1766 DNA GHGlow gp2 (v2) (version 2) | ecosystem: Host-associated > Mammals > Digestive system >...
GAAGTAGAATGGGGAGCAAGTCCATATGATTTTGCAGATGATTTGATAGAAGTGCCTGTTGCGATTATCCGAAACGGATGGGAACGGTAATAACACAAAGGCAACAATGAGGATTTAAGTTAGAAGGCGAAGCATGATACGAGTCATTGGAACAAGAGGCTCTGGGAAGACCACAGAACTACTGAACATTGCAGCAGAAAACGGATATGTAATTGTTGAACCAAACGCAATGATGGCAGATTATGTTAGGCATATGGCGACAGAAAAAGGACTCAATGTAAATGTCATAGGTGCGCATGAACTGCTATACCGTCAGCATGGGGTTGTGCGCGAAAAATACCTTGTAGACGAGTTAGAGATGTTTATGGCATCTCTTGGAATAGTGGGTTATTCAGACAGGTACCAATGACAATTTAAGTAATAGTTAGGAGTCAATACGGAAGGAAAGTAAAAGAAAGGGGAAACGAAAATGCTTTGTGAACTTTGTAAACAGAGAAACGCTACTAAAGGTATGGGCGCAGTATTGAAAGATATCAATGGGAACACGACAATTGATTTGTGTCAGCCATGTTTAAAAAAACTGAAGACAGCTGTTAAAAGCGCACAGCCGCAAGTTGTTGATATTTATCCTGTAAAGAAAGCGAATTGACTTAGTATGAGATTGAGAGTACCAGAAACCTGTAGCGAATGCAAGAGCAAAATCCAGATGGATGTCGATAAGTTCTACTGCACCATGACGTCTGGACATCCTGAGTTGGACATCAGTACAGTTCGTGTAAACCTTGACAGCCGGCCTGATTGGTGTCCTGTAGTCAAATTGAACGAAACAATTTCAAAGGCAAGCTATAAAGAACAGCTTGCGATCAAAGCCATGTCGCTTTTGTTCGGCGCACAGGACGCGTTTGAATACGATCCTCCTACTGATCTTGACAAAATCATGAACGGTCTTCGTTGTTGTATCGACGCAGACAAAGAATGTAGGTATGCCGAAAGTTTGTGTCCGTATGTAGATGACTGTCGTTCTGGCGATACGTCCAAACTAAAGCGCGATGCTCTAGCATATTTTGAATCAACCATTAAGAGTGAGTGATATCATGAATATTCATATCAAACGTATAATTTTTTTGTGTACCATTTTGTTGGTCGCTTCATTGGCATTGGCCGTATATTTCCCGTATGCGTCTTCTGAAAATCCATCCACGCCAACTGATCTGTCCGAAGTAACCGATCAACCGGCAGAGGTAACAGATCCTCCGAAAAATCCCGGATCAATTACTGTTACCAAACAATTGTACGGTGAAATCTGGCACGTCCGTTGCGATTATATGGATGGAACCACATTTAAAGCAGGCGGTGGATACTGGAAGAGAGACCCGATTACAAACCCTGAAGGTATCCTTTCCGAAGAAGGACACCGTTCTAATAAGTGCGGTGACGATGACCACTGGGTGATATGGGTCGGAACAGACGGAGTCCCATATCGTATGGACGAGATTAAGAGCGGCGCTACCGGCGGTACGTTGCCTACTGTGATATACAATCCTCGATACAATCTATCGGATTCTGAAATTCACAGTGCGATCGAAGAAGATCCTGATCTGCGTTGGAAGTTTTCGCAGAACTTTATCGATGTTATGGACTGGTCTGATATCAAAGTAGGTCAGCGCATATACTGGACAACAGCAGACAATAATCATGTCTGGTATCATACCGGCACCCCTTATACATCAACGCCTACATTTGTTTTGTTTGTAGATGGTGTCGGATATCCGCTTGTTGCAGGGCAATATGTTGAAATTGAAGACCTGCTTCCCGGAATCCATGAAATCAGTGAGAGCGAAGACTCAAGTTATTATCTTGGCGAAGTTACATCTGATGGTGATATTATCAGCCAGAGTGGATGGACAGCAACCATTGATCTACATGACGGTCATGATATTTCGGTAAATTGGCCAAACATTGTTTTGACACCTGAGCCGAAGCCGTCGCCAAATCCTCCAAAACCACCTGTGGTTGAAACCAAAACACCTACGCCCACACCAACACCTACTCCTACTCCTACTCCTACACCCTCTCCGACGCCTACGCCAACGCAGACTCCTACTCCGACAGTATCTCCCAGTCCTACACCAACAAGTACTGCAACGGATACACCAAGTCCTACGGCAACTCCAACGACAACTGTAACGATAACATTGGTCCCATCTCCTACCGAAACACCAACAGCAACGCCTACCAAAGCGCCTATAAAACCAACGGAGACTTCGATCAGTACGCCGACAGTAACTCCGGCACCTACTCCACCGGATACAATCCATGAGTGGATCTATGTGCCAAAGATTAATGTTAATCCACCGAAAGGTCGTGCGCCGAAACGTGTCGGCGACTGGATCACGTTCGACGATTATGATACTCCGCTCGGCGTGACGGTGACGATCAACCACGCAGGCGATAGTTTTGATTAAGGAGAGTTCTATGGTAATCAAAGTTAACAAAGATGATTCCGTACAATGGTTTATTTATCGCAAGGGATATAAAAAAGCACGATGGCGACGTCTTGGCCTTCGGTGCTTGAATGACTTCCTGCGGTTCCAAGAGGATCATCCCGGTGCGCATGGTTTGATCATAGTGAAATAAAAAATGCCCCTACGCAGGTCTTGCGTAGGGGCGAACTTTTCTTGGAGGACATATGTCGAGATATAAGGCGTTTACAACGCACGTCGTTGCGAGGTGTTAACATGACACTGAAAGATATCATAGCAATGAACAAAGACTTTCTGACTCCTGCTGAAGTAGCAGGCGTTTTGAATTGTGCGCCGCAGCTGATCCGTTCACAAGCCGTTGAAAATCCTGCGCTTCTCGGATTTCACTTTTGCAAGGTGGGCAACAGAATAAAAATTCCTCGTGAATCTTTTATTCGATGGATGCAGGAATCACATTAACGTCCGTCGAATGTAGGTAGTTCGAGGAGGTGTTTATCGTTGCCAAAGCACAAAACACGAGGGAACGGTCAAGGGTCAGCATACAAGCGCGGCAACACATGGACAGCACAGGTCGTAATCGGATGGAAAGGTCAGGTCCCTGTCAAACGCACTAAGGGTGGATTCGCTACCAAAAAGGACGCGATAAACTACTGTTCGACATTACGAAACGAATTGAAGCCAATTAAGAAACCGCTTCAGCTAATTAAGTATTGGGAACAGTATCAGGCGAACGAATATCTGAAGTTATCCAAGTCGCAGCAATGCTCTTACCGTATCGCATGGAACAAACTCAAGCCACTCTATTATCGTGTCATTGACAGTATTACAGTACAAGACTTGCGCGATACTGTTACAACAGCGTGTTCGACATTTTGGACAGCCAAGGACTGTAAGGATCTGTTGTCCAACTTGTTCAATCTCGCAGCCGGTGACGGCGTAGTCGATCGCGCTCTTCCTTCCTATATTATATTGCCCGATAAAGTCAGCACAGAGCGTGAACCATTTACACAGGAAGAACAAGCGGCGTTGTGGAAGCTTTACGAGTCTGGCGATATGGATGCCGCAATACCGCTCTTGATGATCTATACCGGCGCAATGCCCGGAGAGGTTCGCGATACGAAAGTCGAGAACATCGATCTTGAAAAGCACATCATTACCGGCGTCGGTCTGAAAACACAGACCAGAAAGAATTCCCCTATCGTCTTATCGGATACAATTATGCCGGTTGTTGAGTCACTGATTCAGAACGCAACCAAGAAAGGATATCTCTGGAAACGCATGAAGCGCGAATGGTACGATCAGTACTACGCCGCATTAGAAAAAGCTGGATGTCGCAAACTGACCCCGTATTCATGCCGGCATACAACGGCCACAGCGCTTGCTATCAATGAGAACATTGCCCCTCAAACTGTCCGCCGGATCATGCGCTGGGCATCGACGAATCAGTTGAATACGTATACTCATCCAGACATGGACCATTTGTTTGACGCTGTGAATTCCATGAAAAAAGAATGAACGTACTACCCACATACTACCGACGGCTATGCTTTCAAGCGTTGAATTTCAACACTTCATACCACCTCGTCATGAGAAGGGTTTTTGTTATATTTTCGCATATAAACACTTATGTTTCAACGGTTTCATTAAATAGAAATCACGCTGTGTTACGATAAATTACGCACTACTACCCGCCCTACTACCGACACCGCATATCTCACAACAAGCTTCTACTACCGACATCCCGAATCTATTCTAAAGTATATCGGTGTGGCGATATATTTTATAATGGACTCGTTATAAACAGACAAAAAAAGCGCCAGTTAGGTTTAATTCTACCTAACTGGCGCTTTTTTATTTCTTGTTAATTGGTGTTTCAATTCGTTTGCCGTCTGATGTATATTCGACTTTTCGTACAGGCAGGTTGTCAACAATTGCCATTAATCGTTTTGCCGTGCCGTTTCCTCCCATGCGAGTGTATGGATCAAAAAGCCAAGTGTGAATATTCTCGTATTCTTCGCTTGAGATCCAGCCGCGTTCGATATATTTCTCGCACAAGTATATGATCCTGTCGTGTCCGAGCCCCATAATCATGTCGGCCTTTGCGTCGTTCTTCTCGGCGTCCTTATTTTTTTTGTCGCGTCTGGCAACCATATACGCCCAGAATCCGGATGATGCAAGTATCGCACAGATTACAGTGACAATCATTTGCCAAATCGTTTCCATTATAACCACTCCTCTCGAATAAAAGAGGCGTTGTGTCCGCACACCACAACGCCTCGTATCGATCTAATTAGGTTCCAGTTGCAGCCTGAGTGCCGCTCGTCGCCCAGCCGACCCACCGACCAGTCTGCCCAAGAATGAACTGAGTCTGGTTGTAGTTGCTGATATCGTTGCGCAGAGCCACGTTATTAGCACGTTCATCCTCATACCGATTCTGGAGCATCTGGGTCTTAATCTCGCAGCAACACGAATCAAGTTTCGCCTGTAGTGCCTGAATCTGCTGGCTCAGGGTGTTTGTCTGATTCATCAAGCTGACATTGACCTGATTGAATCCCTGAATCGCATTCACAAGATTCGTATTATTTTGCTGCATCAGAGTATTCGTCTGAGCATTAATCAGTTGTGCCGTTTCATAATTGTTATTCGCAGAGGACAAAGCGATCTGCTGGAGTTGCTGATTTGTAAATCCCTGACTCACCTGATCGGCGCTTGCCGGCATAGGTCCCATCGGACGTCCGCCGAGGCCAAACCCACCGCCACCGAACATCAGAATCAGCAGTGCAAAGATCCAAATAAAAGCATTGGAACCACCCAAACCATTATCTTTCATGAGAGCGAGATCGCCAGTTGTTACTTCGGCCATGATTGACATTCCTCCAAAAATAAAATTAACGCCCGTGTGCGGCGAGCGTTTATTTCATATTAAAGGTCTGTAATATTTGTCGCGCCTGATTCAGCGCGTCGTTTGGGTTCATGTTCTTCTTCTGCGCTTCTGCATATACGGCTTGCTGAACTCCGCCGTATTGCTGAATAGTATTCATGACCTGCTGCATCCGGTCATCGCTTGCAGCCATCTGCCCGAGTCCTGACATTGGATCCTGCGCAGTCATCATGACGTTGTATAGCGGCTGAAGCATTGCCACCATTGGATTCATTTGGTTCAATTGATTTATAATCGGATTCATTTCAGTGCCTCCTCAAGTGTCTTGAGTCGCTCATCGATACTGTTCAATCTTTCATCAATTCCCTTAACGTCAGGAAGTGGCTCGTCTACATGCGGCGCGATATCGTATGGCATGATCGTCTTATATCCGGCGCTGTCTGTTTTTACGAACCATATAATCGGATTGTTTTCGTCAAGTAAAAGAACGGAGCTGTTCGGTGCCATCCTGAACATTTCTGCTCCGTTCCTGCCGTTGACTCGATCAACTTCCCGGCGCTGTACCTGCATCTGTGCCTGTTGTACAGCCGGGTTGAATGTATTACCGTATGGGTTGTTCAGATACATATCGTTATACATTCGCCATCACCCCTTTACTGACCCTTATACATGGCCTGATAGGCTTTGGCTTCTGCGGCGTGTTCGATATGTTTCCTGTGCATGATATCATATAGTATCTTCATGGCTTCCGGAGGATCGCCCTTTTTCCTGCGGTAATCTTCGATCACAGATGCAACCTGTGTATGCAGGATTGACATGTGTTTCATTTCTTCCTCCGAGATCTTGTAGATATTTTCGGCAACGTTCGGATATTCGTCTCTGATTTCCATTGCCAGCTTTACATACTTGATTGCGTCATTAATCTCTTCTTCGATATAGTCAGACAATTCCTGAATCAGCTTCATGACAATTCCCTCCATAGTCTGGTTGGTTTATTGTTACGCCTGCTTATGTTCGTTTTGTTCGATATTCAGTTCCTTAACAAATTGTTCAACGAGGTAGTTGATTTGGTCCTCAACTTGTTTGTCTTCGAGTATGTATCCCTGCTCTTTCAGGAAGTCAAGAACCATCTGTTTCTTTTCCTGCCCGGGTTTAGATTTATAAAGCTGTTCAACCGCATATACCGCGCTCTTCACAGCAGCCCGAAGTAGTTCCATCTGGTTCGCATTTGTCTTCGCTTTGATGTTTGGAATGACATACTTCATCAGCAATCCGAACAGAAAAGTAAGAATCGCCAAAATAATCTGTGTTAAATCAATCGTCATGCCTTTTCTCCCTTCAATATTTCCCTTGTCCATCCCCGATTACGTCGAGGAATTCTGCCATCATGTACCACCCGGTACGCCGTCCGTAGTTGATTTTTGCCCACGTCTCGCCCGGATCAACAATCGTGACAGTTTCACCGATCTTGACATCGTCGTATGTTGCGCAGCTCTTGGACGGATACTGCCGCATCTTGACGGTCTTCCCGCTGCTTGCTACCACGATTGCCTTGCTCCCAGTAGTCGGTGCAGGTTCTGGCGTTGGCGTAGGTGTCGGTGTAGGCGTTACGCCGCCAGCCGCCTCAACAATCGGCTTCGCTTTCCCGTGATACATCCAGTTGTTCTTGATCAGTGTGTCCATCGACTTGACCGTCAGCGTTTTCATGCTGGGGCTTGTCATATGCGTGATAACGATCGGATTCAGGCTGGTGATCACGCCGGCATGATAATAGTCTTTATAATCACCTGTATCGTACTGTTTGCCCTTCCAATATCTGTTCGGCAGATCCCACTTTCTGTTTCCTTTTTCATAGGCCTTCAACATGACATCACCAAGCTCTATTTCACCCAAATTTGTAATCTTGTTTAGTGATGCAATCTGATACCGTGCAGCATAATTGCTACCATGAATCCCTTTCCATGTTAGACCCATGCGTCTTATGGCACCAATAATTAACCCAATGCAATCACAAACGCCATTGCTTCCGTCTCCGGGTTGTTTGTAAGCCGGGTTAAGCGATTTGATCTTTGCGACCATCTGAAGAAAGTTTTGAATTAACTCTGGATATGTCATCCGTTATCCCCTTCTCCATCTTCTTCATCATCATTTTTAACAGAAGTGCTTTTTGCATTAATGCCGCCAAGACTGATTTCCATTTTTGTTTTGTCTAGAATCGCAAGAAGGATCTTCTCAAGCTTGCTGTTTGAATTGTAGTTATATGTATCCCATGCTTTGTTGAGTGTCATAATGATTGTCAAATAGACAGCCATCATTGCGACTTCCGGCCTGTATGCAACCAGCGCAAGCACAGCAAAAGAATAGATACCCCATACGATCGCGCCGTATCTCGCCAGACGCTTGCTGAACTGGTGGCGCGGGTCAACCTTCTTGATCGTTGCTATGCTGATCACATCCTTTCCTTTGATAAAAGAAAAAGGCAAAGACTTTTCAGCCTTTGCCGATATACCCTTCCCTTATGTATAATTAAATAAGAAGCTCATTTTGTATACATGTATCCAGTATTATTTACGTACTGGTCGCCATGTACAGATCACCCCAAGTAAACGCCCCAGTTGTCGGCGGTGTAAACCCAAGAGCGTTTGTTACGTTGGCCTTGGTGATCTCGCTCCGAATCGTAGCAGAAGATTTGTTGTCAACGTTTCCAAGTCCGACGTCTCCCTTTGCGAGCGACATCGCTGTTTTCAGTGTCGCAACGGTTACGACATCTGTGGTCGAACCGTTGATCGTCTTGGTGATCTTTTTATTTGTCGAGTCATAAGAAACAGTTGACACAGTTGCACTCTTGTCTGCTTTTCCACTGACATCTGTGATAACCGTTCCGAGGTTGACCACGCCGGACGTTCCCTTGGATGATCCGTTCATCGTAATGCCTGTGATTGTTCCGACGTTCGCCGTTGCACCTTCCGCGATACCGTTCAGTTTTGTCTTATCGGTCGAACTCATCAGGCCGTTAGCCGATGTGGTCGCCGTGCTGTATGTCGTATTCTTCGACGTGTAGACTTTGTTGGCGATCGACGTGACCCTGCCGTATGAATCTACCGTAATATACGGCACGTTCATGGTTGCGTTGTCGCTGCCTGTCACGTTGGCAGAAGGACCATAGCTGCCTTCAGTCACGCCGGACGTAGCAAGTGAGATCGTGCCTGAACCTGTGATAGGCCCTCCTGTTAGTCCGTCACCTGTATTTACCTGCGTAACGGTTCCGATTCCTGCGCCGCTTGGCGTCTGCCATGTACCGTCCTTCCGGTAGAACAGCGTTGTCGTTGTCGCCGTGGAATCAACACCGAGGATGTTCTTGACGTTTGCCTCCGTACACGAAACCTTGCTATTCCATGTGTATTTCTCTCCGGTCGTGACCAGAGATACATCTGTCCCGCCTGATGCCGCTGCCTTGGAAGAATAGGTCGTATTTTCCCAAGGAACGTTTACCGCGAGTTTGCTGTTCTTATCCAGTCTGACAGGATATACTCTGCCGGCTGTTTCCGTTCCGTCCGCTGCCGCATTGGTCAGCGCTGTCTCGCTTGTCAGGTTTGCTTTGATCGTGCCGGAGGTCGAGATCGTTCCGCCCGTCAGACCTGCGCCTGTCGCGACACTCGTTACCGTGCCGGTATTCGATGTCTTGCTGTTCCAAGTGTACTTCTCGCCTGTGGTGACGAGGGACACCTCTGTTCCGCCGGACGCGGCTGTCTTGGACGAATAAGTAGTATTCTCCCACGGCACGTTGACTGCGAGCTTACTGTTCTTATCCAGCCGGACGGGATAAATCCTTCCGGCGGTTTCCGTGCCATCTGCCGCTGCGTTTGTCAGCTTCGTCTCACTTGTCAAGTTTGCCTTGACCGTGCCTGACGTCGTGATGGTGCCGCCCGTCAGTCCAGCGCCCGTCGCAACGCTTGTTACCGTTCCTGTATTCGACGTCTTGGAATTCCATGTCGCTTTCTCGCCGGTGGTAACCAGCGATACGTCTGTCCCGCCGGACGCCGCCGCCTTCGATTCATACGTGGTGTTCTCCCACGGGACATTGACAGCCAGCTTGCTGTTCTTGTCCAGCCGCACAGGGTATACTCTCCCGGCGGTTTCAGTACCGTCGGCTGCGGCGTTTGTCAGCTTTGTTTCGCTGGTCAGATTGGCTTTGACAGTTCCGGACGTCGTAATATCGCCTCCGGTAAGCCCTGCTCCTGTAGAAACCTTTGTGACTGTACCGGTGTTCGACGTTTTATTATTCCATGTATACTTCTCGCCGGTTGTAACAAGCGATACCGCCGTACCACCGGACGCAGCAGCTTTTGATTCGTATGTTGTATCTGTCGCGGCAATCGTTACATTTCCTGATCCACCGTCAGTAATAGAAACATTGCTTCCGGGGATCAGGTTCAGTGCTGTGGTATTGTTTCCAAGTGCCTGTGTGCCGTTCACCTGAATCGGACGATGGGTATCTGTGTTTGGATTCGCCGGTATTTTCCCGGACGTAACCGACATTCCTGTTACATGACCTTTCCCATCTGTATTGAGCGTTACACCCTTGACCACATCGATATTCCATGCTGCTGTGGCTCCTGTTGCTGACGCGCTTACATCGGATCCTGTTGCTGTTGCAGGCGAATAGTGGTTCGCTGACGACGTCACCTTTGTATCCGTATCCGTAAACACAGCATTCGACGGTACAGATTTCCCAATGGTATAAGTCCCGTCCTTGATCACTTTGCCGCTTGTGCCACTAAACACAGCAACATGACCATCTGTAGAACTCGCAGGCCCGGTTACTGCCCCATCAATATTTGTCTGAACTACCGTCCAGTCATTATTGCTGGCCGACGTTCCATCCTTAACACAGATGATCATATCTCCGATCTCGCACACTTTGCCGGCGTATGTACCTGCTGTGATGACTTTATATGTCCATCCGTCATAGTGTGTATCCGGCAGGGCGGTTACCGTTGCGCCTGAAGAACCGATGGTTCCCTTAAACACCATCGCGTCATTCGCCCGGAATGCGTCCATAACAAACGCTGTAGTCGCAATTTGTGTTGTATTTGTCCCGGACGAAGCGGTTGGAGCGGTCGGCGTACCTGTAAACGCAGGAGAAGCCTTGGGAGCCAGAGTGCTGACGTCGGTGATCACAGTGCCAATATCAACAATTCCGCTCGTCGGCGACTTGGTTGTCCCGTTGATCTTCACGCCCGTAACCGTTCCGATGTTGGACGTATACCCATTCGGGTTTGTCGAGTTGTATGGCGTGTATCCGAGCGCGTTGGTCACGTTCGCCGAAGTAATCTCGCCGCGAATGGTAGCCGAGCTTTTATTATCAACGTTCCCAAGCCCGACGTCAGCCTTTTTCAGGCTCATCGCAGTCTTGAGTGTGGCAACCGTAACGATATCGGACGTAACACCTCCGGCTGTTTGCGTCAGCTTCTTGTTTGTACTGTCATATGTGACATCGGTGACGCTTCCGTAGTCAACAAGATCATACGCGTCGTCATCAATTAAAAGGTGAGCAACTTGATCTGCCAAGACTCGTCACCTCCGTTTCTGTAGTAGTAAAAAAGGCCATCCGGATGGTTATGTCCGGATGGCGTGTAGAATTATTCCGCGTTGGGTTCAGGTTCGGGTTCAACAATAGCTCCGACGCATTTCCGGTCAAGCTGGAGTCCGGTGATGTCCATCAGAGTACAGGTCTGCAACTGCTTCTGTTCGGCAGTGTTGCAAGCTTCTGCCCATGCAGTAGCAAAAGCAGCAGTCGCACGATTCAGCGCAGTGTCAACATTCTGATCATATGCATCAGAGTTGAAAGCCTTGGGATAACCGCTGCGGTGGGCGTATCCGCCTTCGCCGTCAAGCTGATAAGCGTCAACAATAAAAATGTTTTTTGCCATAATGGATAATCTCCTTTATTTATTTTAAATTTTGAATCCCGACGCCAAAGAAAGTCGGCGCAGCCTTTCCAAACTACGACGACAATGACATGGATACGGGACAAATACCCGATAGATAGTTAGTTCGTTAAATGACCATATTGTTACTCTTCGACTTGTTCAATTACAAGATATGAAAAATCACCATCAAACTGCTCATCATGGAACACCCTTTTTACTTTGTATGGCATCGAATCGGATTCAATAAAGACACGAACATCTTTGTCTTGTGGCATTTTTCCAATTCTTTTATCAGTTCTGATACTTTCATATTTTACTCTTTCTTACTCCTGTCATCTGACCATTATTGTTCTCTACCGCAATTTTGTTCCTATGTATATTCCAATCAATAACCAAAGGAACTGAATTAAAATCAGAAATACTATCATATTTACCTCTGGATTTTATGACCATATTGGGAATTGAATCATTTATTTAATTTCCAAGAGCATTAGACCGAATAAAAGCTAAAGTAATAGTAACATCACCTTTAAATTGACTCGACCCTTCATTGGCTAAACATACCACATTTGTTGTTCGTCCATTATACATCGAAGATCTATATTCAGATATACTTGGCGATGTTGTGTGCCATCCAAGAAAACCAAGCACAGAATAACCGGCAGGTATTGAAACATCAAAATCAGATGGTTTTATTCCAATTCCACTATTAGCATCAATTGTGACTTGTTTCGTATATTTCCTTACAATAATTAAATCATTAATCTGTTCATTTAACGAATTAAGACCGCCGTTCGACACGGCGGTCAGATTACTCGTTGACAGGGTCGTTCCTGTTGCGATAGCAGAGCTGGCAGTATATAAGTTCCCCTTCCAGATTACATACTGCCCAGCTGTAATACTATGTGTTGCTGTGTTGCCGTCTTCAACAATCCCAAGATCAGACTTGGTCGCCGTAATAGCCGTGTCGACGGTATCCATATTGGTATTGATTACCGCGATATCAGCGGCATCGGTATAATCAGGCTTCGTCAGCCCAAGATTGGTAGTTGTTGTTGCCATGCAACTCACCTTTCCTTCCTTTAATATAGAAAAGTTTTTCATAGATTTGATTAAGCCGTGCGCTTCCAGACGTAAACGCCATTGGATATGCCGGTTGTTCCGGAACTCCAAGTGGTACCCTTTAGGTCGTTCCACTTCAGAGAAGTAGGAGCGATCTTGGTCCAAGTACCGAAGCCGAGCGTCGTCGCCGGGTTGTCCGTGCTGGACGTCGTAGCGTACAGGCTGTTGACCGTGTAATGCGCTTTCAGGATCGAGCTAGCACTGACGGTAACTCTGCCGTAGTATGTGCCATATGCAGTCGGCGTTGTAGATACCCACTTGCCGGAAGACACGATCGACTTATTGTTTTCAGCTGTTCCGGAAGAGTTATAAGCTGATACGGTCAGATTGCCAGCCGTCGCAGAACCGCTTGTAATCGTTGAATTGCCGCTGTTGGCAACCAGTACTGTACCATTTGCTTTGTTGGTGATATCAACGCGGCGATAAGCATTGTTAGTAACATCAAGGTCAGACGTTGTGTCAATCGCTGTGTCCGCAGTCGTTGTAACAGTAAACCCTTTATCCTTTGGCATGGTAACGGCTGTCACATAGTATGCCGTACCATTTGTTGAAGCCTTACTTTGGGCTGCGAGTGCCTGTGCGTTGTCTGCTGTACTTACCCAACCATTAACTGCACCATTATACAGAACCGCAGTGCTTGAAGCAGTATAGGCCGTCTGCACTTTCATACCGTTGTCTGTGGTTGAAAGCGTCACATTGGTTCCTGTCGCTGTTGATCCGCCACTTAATGTACCGCCGTCAAACGCCGGCGTAGCTGTGGTAATCGGTACATAGGTCATGCTGCTGTCTTTTGCAGATGTCTTTGCAGTAGCTGTACCGCTGACACTTACCGTTCCGGTTAAGGTTGTCGGGGCATAACCTGCACCCGTAACTGTGGCCGTACCTGAACCGCTGATAGAAGAAGTTGTACCAGTAGTGTTTGCAGCGGCAGTAGCTTTAACAGCAACATACACACCGCTTGAAGGCGCTGTTGTTGTTGCGTTTCCGCTTGCAGCGTTAGTTACACCGGAAGGTGTAGCTTGTTTGGAAATACTAACAGTTCCCGGTGCAACTGTCGTAGTAGCCGTTGCGTTCGTTGAAGATCCGGCAATCGTTGCAGGCTTCAGATAAATCTTTGCACTCTTGCTTGCCGTAACTTCGGTAGATGTTGCAGTATTTCCTGTCTTGTTACCTGTTGACGACGCGGTTGTGGAAGCAGTCACAGAGGATGGATTGTATCCTGCACCGACGGTAACGCTGGAAGCTGTCACGCTTGCGCTTGCACTTCCGCCCGTCGCCGTTGAGTAGCCAGAAGCAGCGCTCGCTGAACAATCAACGTAATAACTGGAAGTGGTTGAATCGGTGTAATAACCACCGTTCATTCCGTTTGCAGTTGCCGTTGCGCTCGCCGAAGGCTGTTTTGCGATAGACGCGGTACCAGCATTCGCAGTCGCGCTTGCTGTTCCGTTGGAAGTAGAACTCGTCGCCTTGGTAACGTAATACTTCGCCGTTGTCGAAGCAGCGGTCAACGCGCCTGTCGAAATCCATCCTGCCGTCGTAATCTTTGAACTACCAGAACCGCTTGCGGTAAGTGTATAATAGTTTCCGCTGGACGGCTGAGTGGTTGCAAGATTAATAGACGTGGAATCTGTAGAAGCGGTTGCAACGCTTGCCGAAGCAGTATTCGCTGCACCAACAGCACTTGTAAGAGGAATGTAGTACACACTACTATCCTTACTGGACGTTTTAGCTGTTGCTGTCCCTGTAACAGAACCAGTGCCAGTAAGAGTCGTAGCTGCCCAACCTGCCGTACCGCAAGAAGCACTCGCTGTGCCTGTAATACTCGAAGTTGTACCTGTACTATTCGCTGCTGCGTTTGCCTTCAATGCAATATAGTATGTTGAAATACCACTTGTTGCTGTGGACGGAGAAGCATCAATACGAGTTTTACCGGACACAGCCGTAGTATTGTTGGCAATGGTAACATCGCCCGGTGCAACGGTTGTCGTTGCGCTACCTGTACCACTTGCACTAATAGCAGCAGAAGGAAGCGGAATGTAGTAAACACTACTATCTTTTTTCGATGTCTTGGCTGTTGCTGTACCACTTACGGAAACACTGCCTGTTAAAGAAGTTGGTGCATATCCTGCGCCTGTGACTGTGGCAGTACCAGAACCGCTAATAGAAGAAGTCGTTCCTGTACTATTTGCTGCTGCACTGGCTTGTATTGCCATATAATAAGTGGATATGCCAGTGGTGGCAGTAGTAACACCAGAATCAATGCGAGTCTTCCCGCTTACGGCGGTTGTGTTATTGGCAATTGTTACATTCCCGGGAGCAACGGTCGTTGTTGCTGTTGCATTTGTTGACGATCCGGCAATTGTAGCCTTCGGAATATAAATGGACTTGCCGGTAGAATCGCTCGATACCGCAACGCTCTGAGCAGTTCCTGTAACCGTTGATCCGATCCATCCTGCCGTGGAAACCGTATACTTTGGAGTATAACTTCCGGCAGATCCGGTAGCCGTCGCCTTGACCTGCCAGTAATCCGTTCCTGCTGTCTTACCGGAAATATCGGTAATCGTCGCCATGCTGTTTGTATTTGCAATGGCAGCGGTTGCCGAACCGCCGGATGCGCTTCCGCCAATTGAACCGCTGACGGTCTTGATCTTGTAATACGCCGTTCCGCCGTTGTTGGTCGCCGTGGAATGCGCCGCGATATAACCGGCTGTGTTGGTGTACTTCGGTGTGATTGTTACGTTCTTATCCGAAGAAGTTCCACTATTGAAATAAGTGGACATGCCGTCGCCGGTGAACGAAGTGGTAACCGCGCCGCTGCCCACGTTGGTGGATACGGCTGTTCCGTCGCTCGCGCCGGTATATTTTCCAAGCGGAATCGTGACGGTGCCGCCGGACACGGTGATGTCGGACGCCACCAGTGTCGGAATCGTACCTGCCACCAGCGTACCGTCGTTGTCGTACGCGCTGTGTCCGGATATGATATACTCGCCATGTCCTTTCACGTCTGATCCGTCAGGGACCAGCTTGGCGAGACTGATTTTGATATCGGGCGTATAGCCTTTATTAATATAAAGATAATCTCCGGCGATCAGCACAGGGGCTGTCGAAGATTTATCCGTATAGGTTGTTCCGCTCGTTGCCATGTTGGCGAATGTCGCTTCCGGGATATACATCTTCGTACCGTTCCCGCTGACAGCCACGCTCGTCGCTCCGGTTTCATTGGAAGTACTGGATGTGACCATGCCCGTTCCGTTGCCGACGGCTTTGGCCTTCACAGAACCGGCGGATGTTGACAGCGTCACATAATAACTGCTGGTTCCGCTCGACAGCGGCGTCATTCCGGTAGCCGCCATGCTAGCAGAACCACCTGTATTGGAAGAAACGCTTGCGGTCACCCCGGTGGCCGGAATATAAACCTTGTTCCCGTTTCCGGAAACCGCTACGCTTGTAGCGCCGGTTTCGTTGGATGTGCTGCTGCTGATCATGCCTGTGCCGTTGCCGACCGCCTTCGCTTTGACAGATCCGGCGCTCGTGGACAGCGTGACATAGTAGCTGCTCGTTCCGCTGGAAAGCGGAGTGAATCCCGTCGCGGCCATGCTGGCGCTGCCGCCTGTGTTCGAGGAAACGGATGCTGTCACGCCCGTCGTCGGGATGTAGAGTTTGTTTCCGTTACCGCTGACTGCGACGCTGGTTGCTGCTGTCTCGGTCGTGTCGGACGAGGTCACGTATCCTTCCGTACCGACCGTTGCCTTCGCTTTCACGGAGCCGGCGGTCGTGGCAAGGTTGACATAATATCCGGTTGTGCCGGACGCGGCTGTAAACCCGGAAGCGGACATGCTCGCAGAGCCGCCGGTGTTCGATGAAACGCTGGCAGAAATCGCGCCGCTTGCCACGCTGGCTGACGCATCCTCCGCGTAATATCCGGCGGGTGCTGTCACCGTTGCGCCGGAAACTGTCAGATCGTCGCTGTCATTCTGGTCGATAGCGCTGCCGACATAGTCGGAAGGAATAGCTCCGACCTTAACAATTCCGGTCGTGAACTTCCCTTTCGCCACGGCGGTCTGTTCGCTCTCCGTCGGAGAAATCGTTGCCGCTGCCTGCGTCGAAAGCTGCGATGTATTCGATCCGCTGACCGTGATCGTTCCGGCTGTTCCGCTGGACACATATCCTGCGGTCACCGTCGGTGTCACGCTCTTGCTTGCGCTTGCGGATGCTGTGATCAGTCCGCCATCGCTGACGCTGATGGCCGGGTTCGCCGTCACCGTTGTCGCCGGCGTCTTTGCCGATCCGCTCGCGATGGTCTTTGTCGCGTCCGTCGCGTAGTATCCTGCCGGGGCAGTAACCGTCGCGCCTTCCGCCGTCAGGTCGTCGCTGTCGTTCCTTGTTATCGCACTGCCGACATAGGACGAGCTGATCGCGCCGACCTTGACGATGCCTGTTGTATATTTACCGGCTGCAACCGCCGTCTGCTCGCTTTCCGTAGGCGATACGGTTTTCGCCGCCTGTGTTGAAAGCTGGAGCGTATTGCTTGCGGCTGTTGATTTTGCCGGAGTGTAGCCTGCTGTTGTGGTGGTCGTCGCTGTTACGACGCCAGTGGAAGAATTAAGCGTAGGAGCGTTTTGTGTAACGGTTGCTCCCGTCACCGGAAAAAATTTTGTTGCTGTTGCAGACGCTGAAGGTAGTTCTCCGGCGTCGAGCCAACCTGCGGTGCTAACGTTTGGCGTAACCGATCCGGTTGCCTTGACGCGGATATAATATCCGCTCGATGGTTCGGTTGTCGTTTTGTCTCCGATCACACCGCTGATATTAACACCGCCGACACTGCTGCTGTCGGTGGACTCGACATCGGCATCGGCACTCCCGGATGCCCCGGACAGAGCCGCACTTTGAACACCCAAAGTAAACTGAATGTCCTTGTCAACGTATTTATCGTCCGTAGACAAAGTCAGTATCGTACCGCTCTTCTTCGTCAGGGTGATGTCCCCCGTCATAGAGCTTCCATTGTTCAAAGTTGCCATATGCCATTCTCCTTTACTTGGAATTAAAACAGGGGAGGCGCTGTTGCCTCCCCTGTCGATTATTTATGTGGATTACGCCACAGTGTAGGAACCATCGTAGGTCTGGATAGAACCAGCAACCAGAGCACCGTCATCGTCATAGGCGCTGTGGCCGGACAGGATGTACTCGCTGTGGCCCTTCACGTCCGATCCGTCAGGAACCAGTTTCGCCAGAGAAATCTTCAGGTTGTCAGTCCAACCTTTGTTGATATACAGATAGTCGCCGGAAACAAGAACCGGAGCGGCAGTCGTATCAGAAATATCAACATAGCTCGCGCCGCTGGCGCCGGAGTTCGCGAAGGTCGCGACATCCAGCGTCTCTGCGGTATCGTTCCAGCCGACGCTCTCGGTGCGGGTACCACGGGTAGCGGTCGTTCCGCTCACGGTCGTGGCGGTTTCTGTCACGGTCTGTTCCTTGATGCTGTAGTAGGCAGGAGTGCCGTCCACGGGATTCGCGGTCGCATCGAGGAAGCCGGCGGTGTCAATGCTGTGCTGCGGCGTGATGGTCACGTCGTGGTCGGCCTGGGTGCCGGCATTGAAGTAGTTGGACAGCCCTACGTTATCCGTGCTGGAAGAAGCAGCACCGGCGGTCATCGGGTTGATGGTGATCGTGCGGTCAGAGGGCGCATAACCTTCGCCGACCGTCACGGTCTGGGTGCTTGTGCTGGGGGTAACGCTGCTCGTGCTCAGAGTGGATTTCTTGATGTAGTAGGGCGCGTCCGGATTGGTTACAGTGATGCTGTCAGCCGCGATCTGCTGGACGGGAGCGCCATCCGCAGCCGCATAACCGGCGGTAGTCACCTGCTTACTCACGGCGGCACGGTTCACGGTCGCACTGCCGTTGGCATGGATCTTATACACGCCGGCAGCTTCGCCGGATTCAAACTTAATCTTGTCGCTGGTGTCGTAGGTACTTCCGTTATAAGCGCCGTCGGAGGTGATCGCGCTGCTCTTCGCGCCTTCGCTCAGTCCCGCGCCGGTCACGCTCTGAACCGCTTCATTGACGGGATAATACTTGTCGGCGATACTGACGTCAACGTCTTCGCCCTCGTCAATCCAGCCGCCGGTGGTAACCGCCACGTTGGCTTCGCCGTCAACCTTGACATAATAGCCGGAAGCAGGCTGCGAAGAAGACGCGGTACCAAGCAGGTTGGACGCGGTAGAGCTGGCTTCAGCAGAACCTGTACCGGCACCCAGAGCGCCTGCGGGAGTTTCGATCACGACATCAATATTCTTGTCGACAAACTTGTTTTCGGTATTCAGGGTTTTGGTAATAGTACCAGCACCCGCGATCTCGGTATTCAGTACAAATTTGCCGTCTTCAACGATCATGTTTGCCATAATTCTTTTTCCTCCATATTTTATTCATTGTCGACCGATCCCTGATATACAGGTACGGTCACATCCTTGGTTCCGTCATAGGTATAGTTTTGATCGGACCCGAATGTTAGTGTATGAAGGGGATCGACCACAAGACCTTTCCCCTTGTCAACCTTCAGTAGATTCCCTTTTCTCGGGGACACCTTGACAGCGATCTCACGCCCGTAGAGGACTTCGACCGTGTCATCGCTGTTTGTTACGCTGTCAAGCTTTTTGTCGTAGCGCTGGGTGATCCGTTGCCAGAACCGTTCAAGCTTATCGTAACTTACATACTTACTTAGTACTGACACCACGAATCACTCCTTTCTTATTCTTCCGGATAATCAGGAGTGAATTCTCCGCCCGTGATCACAACATCCGGTTCAACCTCGTTGGACAGCACTTCAACAGAATGTGCCATACCGGTGAATTCACCGCCGTTAATCGTCAGGCTCATTCCTGCTTTGCCCGGATAATTGGAAGCCTCGTCATAGATCACAGCACTCTGCGTCATATTCTTCTTCTTGTCGCCGATCCAGCCGGTCGATCCGGCAGGACGGTTCTCAGAAGCCTGCGCAACGATCTCGCCGCCGTTGATGGTCACGTTACCGGCTCTCATCAGCAGTCCGGCGCCGCCGTTGCCGACAATACGTCCGCCATTCATGATGAACGTGTCGTTGTTGGCAATGTACACGCCGATCGCTTCATATCCGTTGGATGTGATGCTGCCGATGATCTCGCCGCCGTTCATGGTGATCTTGTTGCCGCCCTGACCGTTGCTGCCGTTGGTTCCGATGCCCATGTTGTCGCTCGTGATGATCGTGCCGCCGTTCAGTTCGATCTCGGCACCCTGATTCGCGCCCAGTGCGCACTCAACGCCGTGGATCGTCCCGCCGTTCATCACCAGCTTGGATCCTTCGCCGATCGCCTTGAACGCTTCATTCCCGGTCGTATAGTCGCCGCTCTCGATCGTCACGCTGCCGCCGTTGGATACCCGTGCGATCCATTTGCCTGTTTCAACGGAACCTGCGCCCTTCAGCGTCAGCTCGCCGCCGTCAACTTCAAACAGCGGGGCATTGTTCAAATCGGACTCGATTTTGCAGCCGTTCAGGTCGATGACCAGCGGCTTGTCAACCGTCAGCGTTTCTCCGATCGCCATGTCTTTCACCAGCATCGCGTCGCCGCCGTTCTCGACGATCTGCTCAAAAATTTCCGGAGAAGACGCCGCACCGGTAATGATATCAATCTCATCGTTCGTGATCTCAACCAGTTCCGCTTTGGACCAGTACAGGCTCATGTCGATGACCGAGCCGAGGCTGTCCCATTCGGTCCCGTTCCAAGCGTAGTCGTTCCCGTCTGCTTCGACGTTGTACACGTCGCCGATGTTCGGAGCGATAATATTCTCCAGATCAGCAACCGTCGCAACGGTTCCGCAGTACTTGAACAGCTTCTTGACTTCCGCCGCAACTTCAGCCAGCTCGAGCTTGGTGGCACCATCGGTGATCCCATATCCTTCAAGTGTCGTCGGCGTATGTGTGATGTTGTCCCACGCCATCGTCAGGTGCGGGTTAACAACCGTCTTGATTACGCCGTTCGCATCGATCTCAATACCGTCGCCGATCTTGACGCCGCCCAGAGTGGACG
>Ga0310691_10003126_pt1 | contig 20472 bp, 13 predicted proteins | sample 176DNAGHGlowgp2_FD_203887 | JGI IMG/M metagenome (GOLD analysis project Ga0310691, IMG submission 203887) | Sheep rumen microbial communities from Palmerston North, Manawatu-Wanganui, New Zealand - 1766 DNA GHGlow gp2 (v2) (version 2) | ecosystem: Host-associated > Mammals > Digestive system >...
GGTTCTTCAGCTTCAGGTCACCAATGCTAACGTCTAACTTTGCCATAACAGTCTGTCAATATTAAATACCGGGCCTTCCTTACACACACACACATTCCCCTCGACGGTCTTCTCCACACAGCACAGGCAGGCCCCTAAGCCGCAGGCCATCAGGTTCTCCAACGACACCTCGCATGCCGCCCCCGCTTGCCGTGCATAGCAAGCCACGGCCTTCATCATCGGTGTGGGTCCGCAGCACTGCACCAGATTGAACTGCTCTTTTTGCAGCACCGAATGCTGGGTAACGAAGCCCTGCTCGCCCTGCGAGCCGTCTTCGGTGGTGGTCAGCAAACGGCCGTATTTTCCAAACTCCTCCAGCATGAGCAGGTCGTGCTTCGTGCGGGCCCCCAAGAGGAATGTTGGCTCCAGGCCCTGCTCTTTCATGGCCGCTCCCTGGTAGAGCAGCGGTGCCACCCCCACTCCACCGCCCACCAGCAGCACATGGCTCTGGGCGTCAGGCATGGTGAAGCCGCGGCCAAGGGGTAGCAGACAGTTCAGCCGTTGACCCCGTTGCAGCCGTCCTAACTGGCGAGTACCTTCGCCCACCGTGGCCACCAGGAGCCACAACTCGTTCTGCTGCCTGTCAACATAGTGTATGGAGATGGGACGGCGCAGAAAGGTGGCAGGCGAACAGTCGACCCTGACCTCGACGAACTGGCCGGGAGCCATAGGTGGCAACGGCTTGTCGTCGGTCAGCCTGATCAACACGTAGCGCTCGTGCACACGCTGCACCTCACTCACCGTCAAGTCAATCAGATATTTCTTCATTTTTCTTTCTTTATGATGTCATTCGCTATATCATCGTGCAAAATTACAAAAAGTCGATGGCAAAACAAAAGAAAACATTCTTTTTTTGCACTGAAACGGTTGTCGGCCCACAATTCCCCGCAAAAAACCGTTAAATAAAATTAAGGTCTTTTGCCGTGTTATTAATTATGATTAAATTTGCAAACTCATCAAATAGCAGTCATAACCCCAAAAAGAACATTCAGCTATGAAAGCCTATCAATATTTAGCAATAATGACCACGCTCATCCTTCTGGCAACCACGCCGACAGTCCATGCCAACGACTTTGGCAAGATGGTGACGTGGGACAAGCACAGCCTCATCATCGGTGGGCACCGCAAGGTGCCCGTCATGGGTGAGGTGCACTACTCACGCATCCCCGCCGACGAATGGGCCGCCGAAGTGGAGAAGATGAAGGAGGGCGGCGTCACCATCGTAGCCACCTACGTCTTCTGGAACCACATTGAAGAGCAGGAAGGCATCTTCCGCTGGGACGGACAGCGCGACCTGCGCCGCTTTCTCGAAGTATGCAAGGAGGCCGGCCTGCCCGTGGTGCTACGCATCGGCCCCTTCTGCCATGGCGAAGTGCGCAACGGCGGCATACCTGACTGGCTGTTCGCGAAGGGCTGCCGCCTGCGCTCGCAAGACCCCGTCTTTCTCCGCTGCGTAGAGAGACTCTACCGACAAATCTTCACACAAGTGCAAGGGCTGCAGTGGAAAGACGGAGGCCCCATCGTGGCCTGCCAGTTCGACAACGAATATCGCGGTTCGGGCGACTACCTGATGGCCTTGAAAGACATGGCCCGCCAGATAGGCTTCGACCTGCCCTTCTACACCCGAACCGGCTGGCCGGAGCTGTCGAAGCCGGTGCCCTTCGGCGAGATGCTCCCCCTCTATGGCGACTATGCCGACGGCTTCTGGGACAAGGACACCACCGAAGGCTGCGGCAACTACTACAAAGCTTTCCAGTTCAAGGCGTTCCGCTCGTCGACAACCATTGGCACCGACCTGCTGGGCCAGCAGGAAGCCACTACCACCGAAGGCGACGGCCTCTATCCCTACCTCACCTGCGAACTGGGCGGCGGCATGGCCACAGCCTACCACCGCCGACCCTACATCTACCCCGACGACACCTACGCCATGGCCTTGGTGAAGTTAGGCAGCGGCTCAAACCTTTTAGGCTACTACATGTACCACGGAGGCACCAACCCCAAGAGCAGCACGGGCATCAGCCTGAACGAGACACAGCGCACGCCAGGAACGGCCAACAACGACCTGCCAGGGCTGACCTACGACTTCCAGGCCCCCTTAGGCGAGTTCGGACAGCCCTACCCGCAGTACTACCGCCTGCGCCCACTCCACCTCTTCATGCAGGACTACGGCGAGCAGTTAGCCACCATGGAGGCCACCTTCCCCTCACCCCAAGACCTGCCAAAAGGCGACGACAGAGAGCTGCGGTGGGCAGTCAGAAGCAGTGGCGACGCTGCCTTCATCTTCGTCAGCAACTACGAGCGACTGCACAACCTCTCGGCAAAGAGAGGCGTGAACCTTTCGGCATGCGGCATCGCCCTCCCCCGCCTCACCATCCCCGCCGGAGCAATGGCCATCTTCCCCGTCAACATCGACGGCATGCGCTATGCCACGGCACAGATAGTGGCACGGCGCGACGGCAGGATATACCTCATGCAAATCGACAACATCCCAACCACCATCAGCCTGCAAGGGGGGAAGACCCTGCGAAACGTGAAGCCACAGGGCCCACAGAAAGCCGTCTACGGCAATCTTTTCCTGCTGACAAGGGAACAGGCCGAGCACCTGTTTCTAACGTCTTCTGAGAGCCCAGAACGCAGCCAAGACATCAGCTATACGAAGCAGAAGGAGGCAGGCCCGCTGAGGAAGATTGAGAAGGGGAAAGCCCGCGTGGCCGAAGCACCGACTGAGCTCGACTGGAACGATGCCGCCACCTATAGCATTGAACTGCCCGACACCGTGGAAAATGCCCACGTAGCCATGCTCAGCATTGACTACCGGGGCGACTGCGCCCGACTCTATGCCGACGGACAGCTGGTAGCCGACAATTTCTACTATGGCCGCCCATTCCTCTATGCCCTAAGACGCCTGCCAAAAGACACCAACAAGCTGGAACTGAAAGTCCTGCCGCTACAACCCGACGCTCCCATCTACTTGCCTCGCGAAGCCGACCGCACGCCAGGGGAGCACGTCAACAGCATGACCATCAGATTCTGACTTCCTGCACTTCTTGCACCTACTACTGATTATCAATGAGTTAGGCGAGAACATCTTGCACCTGACCCTGCACCTGTGTTGCACCTATGTTGCACCTATGCCGCACCCGGACACACGGACTCCCGGAAAGGCAGCATAGATTGTGAGCCAAAACCTGAGAACAAAGCAAACGCATAAATATACAGAGTTTTATAAGTGCCAGTTGATGAAAAAATACGCACGCCTTTTGGAAAAAAAGGAACAGGTTTTGAAAAAAAACTGGCACTTGAAGTAAAAAATCTAAACGTATTGCCTTTTTCCCCGCATTTCGTGGAGTAAACGCCCCATTTTTGCATAAATATGCAGTAAGATGAATATTTATGCAACACACTGGGTGCAGGGCAGGTGCAGCCATAGGTGCAACATAGGTGCAGGCATAGGTGCAAGCAATTCTTGCATAACTCACTGATAATCAGGCGCAGGTGCAAGAGGTGCAAGATGGTGCACCTTTACGTATAGACCCGCTTACAAAGGGTTTTTAGCAGTGAGGGAAACGAATAGTATAAACTGTCCGCCAGAAATAATACACCTCAATGACGAGGCAAAACGCTACTTCTTCGAGGGTACAAAACTCTCCCAAGTCTGGTCGTCATAATACACCCGGATTTCTGTGACATGGCGGCGAGGTTTGTCAATAATTTTCAAATCTTCTCGACCGAATCCAGAAGGTGTATTTCTAACACCATTATAATACGTAGGAGCTGAAGGAGCAGTTTGCGGGGTAGGAGAAGCAGCAGCGCTGAAGTCGATCATCGACTCATTCGACAAATTCTGCGCAACGCTTGAAATGCCAGCTTGCTGGGGGGTAGGCTCAGCAGCCGAAGCAGAGAGATACATTTGGCCCGTTCCAAACAGTAGCCAGTCAGTATTGATGTCAGGAATTTTCTTCTTGATCATTTCTACAATGTTCAGCGTAGGACGAGTGCGGTCGTTGAAGATGCCACTCAGCGTTGCCGGAGTGGTTCCAATGAAGTCGGCGAACACCTGCTGCGTCATGTGTTGCGCCTCCATGATCTGTCTGATTCTGTCTTTCATTTTGTCGATAGGCCGTAAATAGAGCCGTTTTTGAGTTTTTTCTTTGAGTTTACAAAGGTAAAACAAAAAATTGATACTCGCAACATTTTCAAAGAATATTTTAGTCATTTAAAGTATTAATTTTCGATTTTAAATATGTAAACACAAAGCGAGCAAAGCCTTCAACACCAATACAAATTTTAATATCTAAATTTCACATTCCTTTATGACGCGCAGGACTAATTTAAGATTTAGAAGCAACTGACTGACTATGAATCAAATATTTACGCGCTAATCAGTAGAATAAGTGTGTATTCTCAAAATGTTGAAGTTTAAGAGCCGGAAAAAGCATAAATTAGACGAACAAAAGTATATAAAACACTGGGTATGAATGATTTATATTTACCAATCCAAAAATGTATATATATTAATTTGAAATTTTAAAATCAAAATTTAAAGTTAAATATTTGAACCTTTAAATCATCAAATATACATTTTAAAACTTTGAGTTAGCTACGAATGACTGTACGTATTTACATTTGTGGTAGCATTTACATTTACAAAGTTTAAAGAATGAAACATTAATTTGTGTTAACGGTAAATTTTAGAGCGGGAAAAATTCTAAAAAACGCCATAACTACGAAATTCTGAACGACGGGCGGGGCGACTGATTTTTTTCAAGTTTTGAGAGGGGTCATTTCGCTGAAAACCCTTGTTTTCATCGGCATTTCGCATTAAAAAAAGCACTCCTGGGGAGTGCCTATTCTAAGTTCAGAAAGGAGGTAAAAAACGATTTTTCAGTGCAAAATGTAAAAAATCAATTCCTTCATCAGCTCCCCAGAAGGTGTGTTTGGGTTGTCTAATCCCTTGCTTTTGGCATCTATCTCGCGTAGTTTGCCAATTATCTGCAGCACTTTTTTTCCTGAGTAATTTTTCATGCCCGTCATGTAGTCGCGTGCGGGGTAAGCTGACTTCATTCCCAACCACTGCGCCACACTTTCCTGACTGCTGCGATTAGGTGCATAGTAGGCAATCATCAGATTCTGGAAATAGTTGAAGAGCAACGGGAGAAGCGAGTAGACACTTCCTGCCTTTGGATTTTTGTCAAAATAATTGATAATCTGATTAGCCTTGAAAACATTGCGGTTGACGATGGCATCGCGGAGTTCAAAACCATTGAAGTCCTTGCTCACCCCTATCTCCCGCTCCACCACCTGCGGTGTGATGCGCTGGTTGTCTTTGGGCAGTGATATGCGCACCTTGTCGAGTTCGCTGGTCAGCCGGCTCAGGTCGGAGCCAATAGCCTCGGCAATGAGCTGCGCCGACTTCGCGTCGATGCTCACCTCGCGCTCGCTGAGGTATGTGGTGATAAACTCTGGCAATTTAAACTCTTTCAGCTTCTGGCTCTCGAAGACGACACAGGCCTGCTGGATGGTCTTGGCGTATTCGCGCCTGCGGCCGTCGATTTTTGCCGTCTTGCAGCACAGCACGAGAATGGTGCTGGGCTGTGGCTGTTTCATATACTTCTCTAAAGGCTCTGTCTGCTTGATGTTCTGTGCCTCTTTCACGATGACCACCTGTTGCTGGGCCATCATGGGGTAGCGGCGGGCGGCATCGGCCACCTGCGAGGCACTCACATCGCTACCGTAGAGCACCGTCAGGTTGAAGTCGCGCTCTTCGGGAGTGAGTACGTTCTGCTCTATGTAGTCGCTGATTTTGTCTATATAATACGACTCTTCGCCGAAGAGATAGTAAATGGGGGCGTATTTTCGCGCCTTCAAGTCGCGCATAATGTTGGCGTAGCTCACGCTTTTCGTTTCTGCCATGATTTGTTTCCTTACTAATAGTTGCCATCGGCCAGCTGGCGCACCAAACGGTCCCATTGGCGGGTACTCTCGGTGTCGCTCTTTTTGATTTTGTTAAATATCGGCATGGCTTCCTCGATGGGTTAGATTGTTTTTCGAGATGCAAAAATACGATTTTTCTCTGAAAGGACAAAGAAAAACGCTGTTTTCTTTTGTTTTCACCGTCATTCTTCGTAACTTTGCACGTATGATGAACCAGTTGAACCTGCCTCCCTTCGAGGTTCGCATGCGCGAGCAGGACGGCCGTCGTGAGATTTTCGACTTCCTGCGCCGCCGCTATGTGGCACTGACGCCCGAAGAATGGGTGCGCCAGCATTTTGTACATTTCTTGGTAGAGCATAAGGGGTATGCAAAAGGACTTCTCGCCAACGAGCTGGAGTTGCGCGTTGGCGAGAAGCGGCTTCGCTGCGACACGGTGCTCTACAGCCCGTCGTTACAGCCAGTGATGATCATTGAGTACAAGGCCCCCCATGTGGCCGTCACACAGCGCGTCTTCAACCAGATAACAGCCTACAACATGTTGCTCCACGTAGACTATCTCATCGTGTCCAACGGCATGCAGCACTACTGCTGCCATATAGACTATGGGAGCGGCTCATACGAGTTTCTGCGCGACATTCCGCAGTACGGAGACCTGCGGCCTACACCATGTCGTTAGCGTCGGTAGCCTTCTTCGAGGTCGACGATTTGCGGACGGTTACGCTGCGCTTGCGGATGGTCTTCTTCTCCTCGACAGCAACGGGCTTTTCAACCTTCACGCCTGCCAGTTCGGGGTCGACGAGAATGCGTCCGCAATACTCGCAAACGATAATCTTCTTGTGCATCTTGATGTCGAGCTGACGCTGAGGCGGAATCTTGTTGAAGCAGCCGCCGCAGGCATCACGCTGCACGTAGACGATGCCCAGGCCGTTGCGGGCATTCTTGCGGATGCGCTTGAAAGAGGTGAGCAGGCGAGGCTCAATCTTAGACTCTAAGTCGTGGGCCTTGTCCTTCAGCTTCTCTTCCTCCACACGTGTTTCGTTCATGATTTCGTCGAGTTCGCTCTTCTTCAGCTCCAAGTCGCCCTGCTTCTCCTCCAACACGGCGGCAGCACCGTCCAGCTCGACGTTCTTCTCGTCAATGCGACGGCTGGCCTCGTTGATTTTCTTGTTGCAGAGTTCTATCTCCAGAGACTGATACTCAATCTCCTTGGTAAGCATGTCGAACTCGCGGTTGTTGCGCACGACATCCAGCTGCTGCTTGTAACGCTCCACGCTGGCATTGGCCTCGATAATCTCGCCACGCTTCTGCGAGATGGCTTTCTGAAACTCGTCAATCTCGGCCTTGATGCGCTCTATGCGAGTGCTCAGGCCCTCGATTTCAGCCTCCAAGTCTTCCACCTCCAAGGGCAACTCGCCGCGCAGGGCTTTTTTCTCGTCGATAGCCGACAGGGCCGTCTGCAGCTGGAAGAGGGTCTTCAGCTTCTCCTCTACCGACAAGTCTGTAGGATCTTTCTTTGCCATAAAAAAGAGTACCCCCCTCTTATACCCCTGTCAGGGGCAGGCCGGTTGGGGGCTTGGGCCTTTTGTTATAGATATAGAATCGGGTTGGTGTTTGTTTCGGCTAAATGGCAGGGCACACCTTGACATGCGTCTTCGATAATGTCGCGCAGCAACTCCTTGGTATAGTGCTCGCTCTCATAGTGACCGATGACGCAGATTTGGATTTTCTGCTCATAGCCGAAATACTGGTGGTAGTGCATCTCACCCGTCAGGAAGGCATCGGCACCCTTCGCCACGGCAGCATCGAGCAGGAAATCGCCAGCACCGCCGCAGATGGCCACCCGCTGTATGGAGCGTTGCAGCAGCTCGTTGTAAGCAACTCTCTCAGCCTCCATTGCTCTCTTGACCACCTCCACGAAGACACGCGACGCCATCGGATGCTCAAAGGTGGCCATCACCCACTGTCCGGGGTGCTGCTCGTCGCCCATGGGCTCTATGGCCGTTGCCCCTAACCGCTCGGCAATCTTGAAGTTGACGCCGCCGAAGGCATTGTCCAAATTCGTATGCATCGATATGACGCAGATGTCGTTCTGAATGGCCTTGCGCACCGTGCGCTGCACATCGTTCATGTCGGCCACCTGCTTCAGCCCCCTGAAGAGCAGCGGGTGGTGGCTCACCACCACATTGCAGCCCTTCGCCACGGCCTCGTCGACGATTTTCTCCGTCACGTCCAGACACAATAATGCCCCTGAAACCTCCGCCTCTGTCAATCCAATCTGCAGGCCAGCATTGTCCCAACTTTCCTGCAGCGGCAGAGGCGCGAACTTCTCAAGGGCTTCCAGCACTTGCTTTATTTTCACGCTCAGTATGTCGTTTTATTCTATTTTGAACTGCAAAGTTACGACTTTTTTTGCAATCTCTTCTCAGAGGCGCAGCACTTTAAACTTTATTTAACGCTTACACCAGCACTCAGAAGAAAAAACAAATGTATTTCTTTTGTTTTGCTCTCGTTTTTTCGTAACTTTGCAGGCAAATACTTAACAACTGATTCTTTTTATCATCCTAAACATGAAAAAACGACTACTACTATCACTGGCTACCCTGTGCCTGCTTCCCGTTAGTCTGCAAGCCCAGCGCACCACCGACTTGCTCGACCGTGGCCTCGTAGCCATCCCTTCGGGTAGCGGCAGTTTCGTGAGCTGGCGCATCTTTGGCGAAGAGTACTACGACACGGAGTACAACCTCTATCGCGACGGCGTGAAAGTGAACGCCGAACCCCTGAAAGTATCTAACTTCACCGACAGCGGCGGCAAGGCCGGTGCCAAGTACCAGGTGGCAGCCGTTGTGCGCGGTGTGGAACAGGCAAAGAGTGCCGAGGCGACGCGCTGGAACCAGCAATACCGTCAGTTTGCCGTGCAACCGATGTACTCCCGCCGGGGCACAAACATCACCTCCGACTACACGATTAACGACATTGCCCTTGCCGATGTCACTGGCGACGGCATCAGCGAGTTCATCGTCAAGCGCAACTACAAGGAGAAGCAGTCGGTGAAGAACGACTCGGCCTACTGGGCCTTGGAGTGCTACACCATCGAGGGCGACCGTCTGTGGTATATCGACCTCGGGCCAAACATGGTGAGCGGACCTGACGAGCAGCACGACGCCGTGGGCTACGACTGGGACGGCGACGGACGCGCTGAGATTCTGATGCGCGGTGCCGACAACATGATTATCCACCACAGCGACGGCAGCACCACCGAGATTGGCAACATGAAGGTGAACACCCGTGGCAGCGTGAACCAGAGCGACGGCAACCTGGCCTACACCAACCAGGGAGCCGAATACCTGCTCTATCTCGACGGGGCCACTGGCAAGCCCTACCCCATCGGACCCAACGGCCAGCTTTGGATGACCTATCCGCTGCCGCGTGGCGACGTGAACGACTGGGGCGACGGCTATGGCCACCGTGCCACGAAGCACTACTTCGGTGCTCCCTTCCTCGACGGTCGCCATCCGTTCATCTTCCTCGGCCGTGGCTGCTACACCAAGCACCACATGAAGGCTTTCCGCGTCGACCCCGCCACCCACCAGCTGTCACTCTACTGGGAGTGGTCGAGCGGCTCCTCAGGGCCATACTTCGGGCAGGGCTTCCATAACTTCGGCATTGCCGATGTAGACTGGGATGGCCGCGACGAGATCTGCTTCGGCTCGATGGTCATCGACGACAACGGCAAGGGCCTCTCCACCACTGGCCTGGGCCACGGCGATGCGCAGCACTGCTCCGACTTCGACCCCTACCGCCACGGCCAGGAGATATTCACCTGCAACGAAGACCGTCCGGCCATGAACTACCGCGATGCCACGACCTCGATAATCTACTACCGCCTGCAGTCGACGAGCGACGACGGCCGTGCCCTCTGCGGCAACTTCTCCAATGCCTACCCTGGTGCCATGGGCCACTCCTCCCAGTCGGGCACGGTGTCGTGTGTGGCCGACAAGGTCATCACGGGCGGTCCCACGGGCTTCACCTACAACTTCCGCATCTACTGGGACGGCGACCTCTTAGAGGAAGGCCTCGACGGCAGTGGCACCGAGGGTGTCTGCCGCGTCTACAAGGCCGACGGCACGCAGGTATTCTCCACTTCGGGCACGAAGAACTGCAACTGGACGAAGAACACCCCCTCGGCCATGGGCGACATCCTGGGCGACTGGCGCGAAGAGATTATCGTGCGTACCAGCGACGACAAGTTCATCCGCATCTATACCACCGACAAGGCCACGAAATACCGCAACTACACGCTCTGGCACGACCACCAATACCGCCAAGGCATGGTGTGGGAGAGTGTAGGCTACAACCAGCCTCCCCACGCCAGCTACTTCTTAGGCGAGCTGGAGGGCATCACCGTTGCTCCCCCACCCCTGACGATGACAGGGCGCACGGAGATTGCCAACGGCTCGACCATCGGCAGCCAGTATGACAATCAGCACATCATTGTCTGCGAGACCAACGACACGAAGGTAGCCGTGGCCGAGGGTGCCAAGCCTTACATCGCCACCTTCAACGTGCCGTCGTGGGTGCAGGGCACCAACAGCACCAACACTTCTGGCAACCCGAAAATCAACTACGACTACTACACCTGCACCGTCGAGGGAGCCGCTTTCTCTGGCTCCATGCGCTTGGTGAAGCAAGGCGACGGCACTCTCGTGCTGCCCAACGTCGAGCAGCAGTACACCGGCGAGACCAATATCTGGGCCGGCACCCTCTGCTTCGACGGCCAGCTGCTGCAGTCGCCGCTCTGGCTGAACCGCTTTGCCGAGCTGAACAGCGACGGCGGACACTTCCGCAGCATCCGCATGGACTACGACGCCAAGCTGCGCCCAGGACATGCCAACCACATCGGCACCATCACCACCGACTCGCTCCTGCTGGGCTTCGGCTCACGCATCATCTTCGACCTCGGCGATGCCGGCAGTGAAACCCTGGAAATCAAACCTGCCGACCAAGTCAACGCCAAGTATCTCAGCATTGAGACAAAGAGCTGGCAGTATGGGCCGAAGTACCTGCAGCCCATCTTCGAGTTCGTCGTTCCCGAAGGGACAGAGCTTGCCGAGGGAACTTTCCTCCTCGGAGCTGTCGACAGCCTGAACGGCGACCTGACCAAGGTGAAGCTTGAAGGCTTGGGAAGCAAGCACAAGGCCGAGCTGCGTCATGACGACGGAAAGCTATACCTTATTATATCGGGCATGCGCGAAGCCACCGACATCCACTGGACGGGCACGGAGTCGGCCGTCTGGAACATGGCCGACACTGAGAACTTCGCCAACGCCGACGGTGAAAGCGACATCTTCGTCACTGGCGACAACGTTCACTTCGGCGACACCGCCAACCAATTCAATGTCACCCTCAACGGCGACTTAGAGGCCGACACCGTCATGGTGGGCAGCACGAAGGACTATATCTTCAGCGGCAACGGCAGTCTCACGGGCAACACCACACTGGTGAAACAAGGCACGGGCATGCTGACCATCAAGACCGAGAACACCTACACTGGCGGCAACCGTCTCTCGGGAGGCATTGTCAGCGTAAGCTCGCTGGCCAATGCCAACCAGGCGAAGGGCAACCTTGGTGCCATGACCACCGCTGCCGCGAAGTTCGTCATGGAGAACGGTGCCGAGCTGCGCACCACCGCTGCCGTCACCAACGGCTCGCCCATCAAATTTGAAGGCGACGAGGGCGGCATCATCAACAACGGTCATGACTTCATTGTCGACAAGGCCATGACTGGCACCGTGCTCACGAAGAAGGGCAACGGCTGGATGAAGCTGAACGTGGCCAACAGCAGTCTCGGCCGCCTCGTCATCCAAGCCGGCACCGTGCAGTGCATCAGTGCCAACGTGCCCGCCAAGACCGTAGAGTTCCGTGGCGGCACCCTCTCCGAGAACACCGGCACGAGCTATGCCATCGAAGTGGCTGAAGGAAAGACCGGCACGTGGAACCTGGTCAACGATGCCACCTACAGCAACAAAGTGACCGGCACGGGCACACTGACCGTCTCTTGTCCGGTGCGCACTGGCGGCAGCGGCAGCAACAAGTGGTATGCCACCCGCACCCGCGTAGCCGTTAACCTCTCTAACTTCGAGGGCACGCTGAAGCCCGTCTCCAACGGCGATGCCACTGGCCGCTTCACCCTCGACACCAACAGCGGCATGCCCAAAGGCACAATGAACATCGCCTCCGACGTAGAGGTGCAGAACAGTGGCAAGACCTTCCGCATCGGCCGTCTCTCCGGCACGGGCAAGCTTGGCGGCAGCTGCACCTTCAGCAACGGGGCCAGCGTAGGAGCCAACACCTGGCAGGTAGGCAATGACGAGAACTGGACCTTCGGCGGCACCGTCACCGCCAACGCCAACCTTGTGAAGATGGGCACAGGCCGAGTGACCTGGAACGGTGTCAACGACAACAGTGGCAGCACCTCAGTGAACGAGGGCGAGCTGTGCATCGGAGCCACGGGCATCCTTGGCACCGGCAAGCTCACCGTCGGTGCCAACGGCACGCTGTCGTGCCTGACGAAGACGAAGACACTCACCAACTCGTCGGTCACCATCGACGGCACGCTGCTCGTCACGGCCACGCGCTGTGCCACAGCCACCAGCAGCGGCTGCAGCAGCTTCGACTTTGCCAAGGGGCTGACCGTCAACGGCATCATCCGCATCGTGCCCTCCCGCACCAATACCCTTCAGGTAGGCGACAGCATCCGTCTGTTCACAGCAGCCTCCTTCAGCGGCACGCCGAAGTTCGACATGCAGGGCGACATCGAGTGGGACACCAGCCGCATCAGCGAGGGTCTGCTCTTCGTCAAGGCTGTCGGCACCGCTATCGCAGCTCCTGCCGTCAGCAAAGCCTCGCCACGCAACATCTACGACACGCGCGGCCGTCTGGTGCGCCCCCGTGCCACCACGCTGGAAGGTCTGCCCGCTGGCATCTACGTCTGCGAAGGTCGCAAGTTCGTCATCAAATAAGCCGTCATACCCATGAAAAGAAGCATTTTATTATCTTTCACACTGGCCGCTGCAATGGGTGCCACAGCCCAGCAGCTGCCTTTCCAGAACACGTCGCTCTCCTTCGAACAGCGCGCCGACGACCTCCTGGGCCGTCTCACCCTGAAGGAGAAGGTCAGCCTCATGCAAGATGTCTCACCCGCCATTGAGCGTTTAGACATTCCCCAGTTCCAGTGGTGGAACGAGGCCCTCCACGGCGTGGGCCGCAATGGCACCGCCACCGTCTTCCCCATCACCACGGCCATGGCTGCCTCATGGGACGACCAGCTGTTGGAGCAGGTCTTCACCGCCGTCAGCGACGAGGCCCGTGTGAAGAACCAGCAGGCCAAGCGGTCGGGCAACATCAAGCGCTATCAGTGTCTGTCGTTCTGGACACCCAACATCAACATCTTCCGCGACCCTCGCTGGGGGCGCGGGCAGGAGACCTACGGCGAAGACCCCTTCCTCACCGCACAGATGGGCAAGGCCGTGGTGCGCGGCCTGCAAGGTCCCGACTCTGCCAAGTACCGCAAGCTACTGGCATGTGCAAAGCATTTCGCCGTGCATAGCGGCCCGGAGTGGAATCGTCACACCTTCAACGTCGAAGACCTGCCCGAGCGCGACCTTTGGGAAACCTACCTGCCCGCGTTCAAGGCATTGGTGCAGGAGGCAGGTGTCGAAGAGGTCATGTGCGCCTACCAGCGCGTCGACGGCGAGCCTTGCTGTGCGCAGTCGCGCTACGAACAGCAAATTCTGCGCCAGGAATGGGGCTTCAAGGGCCTCATCACCAGCGACTGCTGGGCCATCAACGACTTCCTGCCACACTACCACAACATAGTAGAGACGCCCCAGCAGGCCGTGGCTGCTGCCGTGCGTGCCGGCACCGACCTGGAGTGCGGCAACATGTACCGCAACCTCGACCAGGCCGTGGAGAACGGATGGATAGACGAGCAGGCCGTCAATACCAGCCTGCGACGACTCCTCATAGGGCGCATGAAGCTGGGCGACTTCGACCCCGACGACATGGTGCCGTGGACGAAGATTCCCGAAAGCGTCGTCGCCTCGAAGGAGCACAAGCAGATGGCCCTGCAGATGGCCCGCGAAGGCATCGTGCTGCTGAAGAACGACGGCATCCTCCCCCTCAAGCAGAAGGGCATCGTGGTCATGGGGCCTAACGCCAATGACTCCGTGGCCATGTGGGGCAACTACAACGGCTTCCCCTCCTCTACCGTCACCGCCCTTGAGGGCCTGCGCAACATCCTCGGCAAGAACGTGAAGTATGTGCCCGGCTGCGGGCTGACGCGCCCTGAGGTGACCGAGAGCTTCTACAACAACCTGGTCAGCCCCGACGGTCGCCGGGGCCTGCGTGCCACCTACTGGAACAACGAGCTGATGGAGGGCCAGCCCGTGGCCACCGCCCACTATGCCGAACCCGTCAAGCTCTCCAACGGCGGTGCCACTGTCTTCGCCCCCGGCGTAGAGCTGGAACATTTCTCAGCCCGTCTCGAAGGCACATTCCGAGCTTCGCAGGACGAGCAGCTGCAGCTCTTCATCAGTGCTGACGACAAGATGCGCATTCTGCTCAATGGCGATACCGTGGTCAACGTTTGGCAGAGCCGCAAGCGCAGCCAGGAGACCCACCGCGACGTCAGCATCGAGGCTGGCAAGGACTACCACCTTATTATAGAATATGTACAGGAGGACAACATGGCCGACCTGCAGTTCGACCTGCTGAAGAGATACGCCCCCACCCACGAGCAAATCCTCTCGCAGATAGGCTCGGCCAAGACCGTGGTCTTTGTGGGCGGCCTGTCGCCACGTGTCGAGGGTGAGCAGATGCGGGTGGAGGAGCCAGGCTTCAAGGGGGGCGACCGCACGAGCATTGAGTTGCCCCAAGTGCAGCGCGACTTCCTGCACATGCTCCACGAGGCCGGCAAGCAAGTTGTCTACGTCAACTGCTCCGGCGGTGCCGTGGCCCTCAGCCCCGAGGCCGACTGCTGCAATGCCATCGTCCAGGCGTGGTATGGTGGTGAGCAGGGCGGCCAAGCCCTGGCCGAGGTCCTCACCGGTCGGGTGAACCCCAGCGGAAAGCTGCCCCTGACGTTCTACAAAGACGACTCGCAGCTACCCGACTTCCTCGACTACCGCATGCGGGGCCGCACCTACCGCTACTTCAAGGGCGAACCCCTCTACCCCTTCGGTTTCGGACTGAGCTACACCTCTTTTAATATAAGCAACATCAGCTACCAGCCCGCAGGAGCCAACAGCCAAGCGTCCGCAGGAGCCAACAGCCAAGCGTCCGTGGACGACGGTTCCCCCGTCGTCACCTGCACCGTGAAGAACACCGGCCGCCGCGAAGGCACCGAGACCGTACAGGTCTACATGCGCCGCCCCTCCGACAGCGACGGCCCGCTGAAGACGCTGCGTGCCTACCAGCGCGTCACGCTGCGCCCCGGCGAGAGCCGCGAGGTGGCGATAGCCTTCCCACGCGAGCGTTTCGAGAACTGGGATGCCCAGACGAACACCATGCGTGTCGTTCCCGGCGACTACGAGCTGCTGGTAGGCACCAGCAGCCGCGACCAGGATTTGCAGCGTCTGACGGTCAGTGTGCGCTAATAGGTTTTGCGAAAGCGTCAAAATGTTTCTCATAAGTTCCATTTTGGCGCTTTCTCTTTGCGCATTGACAAAAAAAGCGTAACTTTGCGGCAGAAATTCTAACAAATTAACGTAACACAACTATGAATCAAACTGACAAGGGTAGCCGTGGCTACCTCATTTCCATCGTCATGGTGGCCGTATTGGGCGGACTGCTCTTCGGCTACGACACGGCAGTCATCTCCGGAGCTGAGAAAGGACTGCAGGCTTTCTTCATGGAAGCGCAAGACTTCACCTACACCGACGGCTGGCACGGCTTCACCTCTGCCTCGGCCCTCATCGGCTGCATCATCGGCTCGGCCCTCTCTGGCCTGCTTGCCACGAGGCTTGGGCGCAAAAAGTCGCTCATCGTGGCCGGTCTGCTCTTCTTCATCAGCGCCCTGGGCAGCATGAAGCCCGAGTTCCTGTTCTTCGAAGCTGGCGTGCCCACCTACTCGCTGCTCATCATGTTCAACGTCTACCGCATCATCGGCGGCATCGGCGTAGGACTTGCCTCAGCCATCTGCCCGATGTATATCGGCGAGGTGGCCCCCTCTAACATCCGCGGCATGCTTGTCAGCTGGAACCAGTTCGCCATCATCTTCGGCCAGCTCGTCGTCTACTTCGTCAACTTCTTCATCCTTGGCGACCACACCCAGCCGCTCGTTGAGGAGATGGGCCGCGGCATCGCCGCCATCAGCCCCGACGCCCAGTGGACGGTGACCACGGGCTGGCGCTACATGTTCGGAAGCGAGGCCGTGCCCGCCGGACTCTTCGCCCTGCTCATCTGCTTCGTGCCCGAGACGCCGCGCTACCTCGTCAGCATCAACCAAGACCAGAAGGCCCTCAGCATCCTCTCGCGCATCAATGGCAGCAGCCAGGCGCAGCAAATACTGCAGGACATCAAAGACACCATGGTGGTGAAGACCGAGCGCCTGATGACCTACGGCGTGATGTGCATCTTCATCGGCATCATGCTCAGCGTCTTCCAACAGGCCGTGGGCATCAATGCCGTGCTCTACTACGCCCCGCGCATCTTCGGCGACATGGGCATGGAGAATCCGATGGTGGTCACCGTCTTCATGGGTGTCATCAACATCCTGTTCACCCTCGTGGCCATCTTCACCGTCGAGAAGCTGGGCCGCAAGCCTCTGCTCATCACCGGCTCGCTGGGCATGGCCGTCGGAGCCTTTGGCGTTGCCGTCACCTTCGGCCATGCCGGCCTTGAGATGGTCACCGCCATCAGCATCATGGTCTACTCTGCCTCGTTCATGTTCTCGTGGGGCCCCATCTGCTGGGTGCTCATCGCCGAGATCTTCCCCAACACCATCCGCGGTGCCGCCGTGGCCATCGCCGTGGCCTTCCAGTGGATCTTCAACTTCATCGTCAGCAGCACCTTCGTGCCCATGTTCAACATGCACCTCTCCGAGGGCGACGACTTCGGCCACTGGTTCACCTACGGCCTCTACGGCATCATCTGCGTAGTGGCAGCACTCTTCGTCTGGAAGCTCGTGCCCGAGACGAAGGGCAAGACCCTTGAGGACATGACCAACCTCTGGAAGAACCGCAAGAAGTAAGAGACTGCCGCCATGGCGGCAACATACACCCCCACCGTGCCACAAGAGCCAGCACTGCTCTTGTGGCACGGTGGTATAGAAGCTATGCGGGAGTCAAGACAATTGTCAAAACTTCAAAAAGAAACAAAAAACATGATGCAACAGCACATCTATTACACCAAGTATGCCCAGCAGTTCGCCGACATGCAAATCGACGAGTTGGTAACCGTTTTCAACCGTCAGGTAGCCATTCGTGGCTGGTCGTCTATGCGTGCCTATCACGACCAAGCCCTTGTCGACGAGTTTCTGCGCCGTGGCATCGACGTCTCTGCCGTACACAGTGGCGCCACCACCTCCTTCGCCCATCATGTCCGCTACGACCTGCCCCAGAACCGGCTGGTCATCATAGACTAACGGCCTGGCTTCAGAAATTCTATCTATGCTCTTCTTTCGTGAAAGTTTTACAGTCGCCCAACTTGTCTTCTCAAAGAAAAATGATTATCCGCTATCGTACCACCATAATATTTCGGGCATCCGCACTGGATAGCCCGATTATTTTTGTACCTTATAAAAAATAATAGGTAAAAGATTTGGTGGTTACAATCAAAATGACTACCTTTGCAGTGCATCTATAAAATAGTAGCAATGTGAAGATTTTCGAGTTCAACAAGTCTTTCCCAGACGAAGCGGCTTGCCGTCGCAAGTTTAAGGAGATGAGAGACAAGGAAGGCGTGACGTGTCAACATTGTAGCTCTCACGATGTAGTATGGCTGGAGAGCAAGCAACAGTACCAGTGCAAACATTGCCGTCATAGGACAACACTCAGGAGCGGCACAGTAATGCACGGCTCAAAGCTGCCGTTCCACTATTGGTTCATAGCCATGCACCTGCTGACAGCCACCAAGAAAAGCATATCGGCAGCAGAGCTGCAGCGTCAGTTGGGTCATAACCGCTATCAGCCCATATGGGAGTTAATGCACAAGCTGCGCTCAGTGATGGGCAAGCATGACGACAAGTACACGCTGAAAGGCTGCATCGAGTTGGACGAAGGTTTCTTCTCTACGGAGATACCAAAGGAGAAGAAGAATGAGAAACTGAAGGTCGGCGTTGGCAGTCAGCGCAAGTCTAAGGTGATGGTGATTGCAGAGAGTACGCCAGTGGACGTGGAGCCGAAGAAAGGAATGAAGCCAAGGTTGGTAAAGCACATTAAGATGATTGTAATACCTGACGAGAAAGCAAAGACGATAGATGCCGTTGCAGCTAAGTCAATAGATAAGGAAAGCAGTCTGACTACCGACGACCACCGCTCGTATATCCACTTCAAGGATATTTTCACGGAGCACAAGTCACAGGTCATAGACCCGAAGGACGTAGGAAAGGTACTCCCATGGGTACACATCGCTATTAGTAACTCCAAGACCCTGTTGGCCGACATGTACCACGGTGTAAAGCCGGAGTTCCTGCAAGAGTATCTGAACGAGTTCTGCTACAAGTTTAACCGCCGATATTTCGGAGAGGACTTGTTCGAGAGGCTTGTGATGATAGCGGCATCGTACCGCACGGACTTTGAACACAGAATATATAATAGGAATAAACAAGCAGCATGATTATGAGTAAGCCGACCGAAAAGATTGCCGAGGCAGAGGTTGAAAACAAGTACATCATTCCTTTGCTAAAGCAATTCTCGCTTATCACAAGCGATGATATGTATAGAATGCGGGTTCCTGTTAAAGTGAGAGCCGGCAAATGGAAAGGCGACAAAGAGGCCGACATTGTGCTTTACAATTCAAAGCGTAAGCCTTTTGTGGTTGTCGAAGCCAAGAACAGTGATGAACCGCTTGATGATGATGCAATAGGGCAACTTGACTCTTATTGCTTCTGGCTGCAATGTCCCTACGGCATAGCGTGTAATGGCAAGGACTTTGTTGTCAGGGTTTATCTTTCTGGCAACGAGAGACGATATTTGGTAAAGACCATTGTTTCAAAACTAAAAAAAGAACAACTCTCAGACATATTGGATGAGAAGGTTATTGAAAGAGAAACAGAAATTTCTGCAAACATCATCAGCGACCAATCCGAGAGCTATTCTAAGCTACTGAAAGAGATACACCAAATCATTAGAGACACCGACAAACTTGACCCTACGGCGGCATTCGACGGATGGAGCAAACTTCTGTTCATGAAAATCAGCGAGGAGCAATGGTCGAAAGATAACGGTGATATTGAACGCTTTAACTATGCAATATTTAAGGAACGGCGCAAGTTGGGGCAAGCTGAGACTCTTGTCAGGGAAACTTTCGAGAACACTTGTAAGAGATACCCGAATATTTTTAAGAAAGAAGAAGACATTGGCCTAAGTTTAAATGTTATAGGAAAGATACTTGAAAAGTTTGATGGGTATAAGATACAGGAGATTCCTATAGATGTTAAGGGAAAGGCCTACGAGACATTCCTATCTGCTACATTTAGGGGAAAGGGACTTGGGCAGTTCTTTACTCCGAGGCAAGTTGTGGACTTTATGGTGAACTGGGTTGATATTTCTCTTGACACAATTATGCTTGACCCTGCATGTGGCTCTGGCGGATTTATGATTAAGACTTTTCAAAAGATGCGTGAAATGGTTTTGGCTGCACCAGATTCTTACTTTAAAACTTATAAGACAACACGAGATGATATTCTTGAAAACATCAAGAAGGGGCAAATTTTTGGCGTTGACGGTGAGCCGCGTGCCACTAAGACGGCGAAGATGAATATGGTGATGTGGGGCGACGGCGAAAATGTGGTTCGAGGCAATGGACTTGATAACAAGAGTACAGAGGGGGTTGAATACCCATTTAAGGGGGTGGAAATAAATTTGATTCTGGCCAATCCACCATTCGGGAGTAAGGAAAAAGAGAAGAACATATACAAGAAGTACACGTTAGGAAAGACGGAGGCTACTCGTAAAACGGAGTGCCTTTTTGTGGAAAGGGCAATAAAGACTCTGATACCAGATGGAGAACTTTGCATAGTTATACCAGATTCCATTCTGGCCTCAAAAGGAATGAAGTCCGTCAGGCAAATTATAACCAATAATGCACAGATTCTTGGTGTAGTGTCGCTACCGCAGCACACCTTTACTCCTTGTGGCGTACAAACCATAAATTCCAGCATTCTATTCACAAAGAAATTCAAGAAAGAATACTTTGACGAATTAGAAAAATCATCAACGCCCAATGATACGGAGTATTTATCCAAGCTGAAGAAAAAATACGGGTATGAGAATTATTCCG
>Ga0310691_10003127_pt1 | contig 20466 bp, 11 predicted proteins | sample 176DNAGHGlowgp2_FD_203887 | JGI IMG/M metagenome (GOLD analysis project Ga0310691, IMG submission 203887) | Sheep rumen microbial communities from Palmerston North, Manawatu-Wanganui, New Zealand - 1766 DNA GHGlow gp2 (v2) (version 2) | ecosystem: Host-associated > Mammals > Digestive system >...
TCTGTTGTTATTCTGCAGTAAAGCAAATGTCTTTTATCTACCTCTATCTTCTTCTAACTCCCTCTATCTACAAAGCAAACGGAACTTCCGAAACTTAATAAAAATCATATTAGCAACAAACCCCTAAAGGTCGCAAGAAAGGATGCGACGTAAAATAAAAACAATCATGAGTAAGAACGTGAAAATGAACAAGAACATGGCGAAAAGGCTGAACAAGATGACGGCAGAGGAGAGATGCCAGCTGGAACAGCACGCTGAGGAGATTGCAGCACGCGTGGATGTGCTGGAGTGTGAACTGAACGTGGCGATGCTGCGACACGCTCGCGGCAAGGATGCTCACATCGTGGCGCTGATGGCGCTGGCAGCAGTTGTGGCGCAGGCCGTCACGACCATGGAGGAGTGCGGCATCAAGGACGCGGAAAAGACGTTTGACGAGCTGAAGGAGGAAGAAAAGTTGAACATTAATCATTGCTAAACATTAAGAGTTAAGAAAACTACGAATTTCACGAATTATACGAATTTTATACTATTAAGCATTAAGAATTAAAACCTGAGTTGAGGTAAGTGGAGGGAGTCTACGTAGTGAAAATGGCCAAATTCCGACATGCTCTTCGCTCACTAAACAACTCAAAACAATGAAAAAGTATATTTATTTGATGAACGCCCTGGAGCTGATGTCACGGCTCATGGTGGGCAAGCGAGTGGAAGGTGTCCTCTATGTGGACGAGGAGACGGGTAGGCTGACCTTTAAGGCGTGGAACCGCAAGGAACGCACGCGAAGTAAGGACCGGCTGGTGAAGAAACTGCCGTGGGGATGGGTCAAGGAGTCGATAGAACGCGTAAAGGTGTTCGGCAGCTTCCCCAAGAACATGGGCATGGAGTTTGTGGTCAGGGAGATTGACCATCATGCCGTGGACGCGAAGGTGGCGGTGACGGACGGAGAACTGGACCTGATAGAGTTTTGCTGAACTACGAATTTCACGAATCATACGAATTATGGGATTCTGTTATCAGGAAAATACACGCTTCTCTCAGGCTGCCACGTGCAGCCGAGAGAAGTTCTGGGCGAGCGTGCGCAGCACATCGACCCAGTGGAAGATAGATGCGCGGCGAGACATTATCGACGTGACTGCGCGACACGACCAGGAGGGCATAGCCCGCTGGCTCCGTCAGACGGACTACGGGAAGTTTCTGGCCCGCAAACGGGCGATGAAGAAGGAGAGTGCTCGCCAGAAGTTCTTTGCCAAGACGGACGAGGAACGCCTGCTGGCCTTTGCCCAGGAGCTTAAGGAGAGCCTGGTGGCGTTTATCTTTTCGTGTCGCGCGTTTGACGCTACGCCAACGGCCAAAGGGTCGATGTTCTGCCACCGCCGACTGGCCGACTGCCACCTGAACGGGCTGGTGATGCTGGACATTGACCATGTAGAGCAGCCGCTGGCGGTGTTTGAGACGCTGAAGGGCAACGAGGCGCTGATGAGGCGCACGGCACTGGTGCATGTGACATCGTCGAGGAAGGGCATACGCATCGTGTTTACGGCAGACAAGCAGGACGGCAATCTGGCCGACAACCAGATAGTGTTTGCCGAGGCGCTGGGCTACAAGGCTGACCAGAGCTGCATAGATGCCACAAGAAACTCGTTTGCACCGAAGGAGGACGATATTCTGTACATCAACGAAGCGCTGCTGTTTGACTACTACGACGAGGAGTTTGACAAGCGGTTCACCAATGGCTATCGTGAGAAGCGCACGCATCCGCTGCACCATCAGTTTGAGGCTAAGGACGAGAAGATCGTGTATAAGGAACAAAAGGATTTGAAGGAGGTGCTTTCGCCGGCGAAAGCAAAAGAAATCCTTGAATCCCCTCAATCCTTAGACAATAATGCCCCCTCAGAAATCAAATGGCGCGGCTATGACCTGCAGCAGATTATTGATGCACGCTATGCTGACAAGCTGCCCTGTGCGGCCGACTCGAACAGGCATGCCGAGAGTCTGAAACTGGCCAGCGACCTGCTACTGATGCTCGATGGCGACAAGGCCGTGGTGCAGCAGATAGTAGAGGCGCAGCCGTGGGTCAGGGAAATCATGGACGAGCGTGACGAGGACGTGGCACAGACGGTGGAGAGTGCTGCTGCCTATAACACACGGAAAGAGGGTGCCACGCTGACCCCCAGGCTGTCGAAGGCGATGCTGGAGGCCATTGAGCAGGTGAAGGCCAACGCTCAAAGTTCAACGGACGATGGTCAATGTTCAACGGTCAATGGTCAATGTTCAATGGTCAATGGTCAATGTTCAATGGTCAATGAAAATTGTCCGCTCGACGAGTGGGGCGCACAGATAGCGGCGATGTTCGACGATTTTCCACTGCTGAGGGACATCTGCAGGGGACTCAGGCCGAGCCAGTATCCTGCGGCCCTGTTTGTGGGCGGCGGACTGCTGATGACGCTCATGACGCGCTGCACCTACCGCTTCTACCACCGCCCTGAGGAGCTGCGGCGGCTCAACAACTCGACGCTAATCATTGGCGACCCAGCAGCCGGCAAGTCGTTTGCCACAAGGCTCTATAAGCTCATCACAGTGCCCATAGCCGAGGCCGACCAGGTGGGCAAGGATGCCATCAATGCCTATCGTGAGCTGCTGAAGACGAAGGGTGCCAACAAGGACAAGTCCAAGAAGCCCCGCGTGACCATCAGGATTCACCCTGCCAGAACGTCGAACGCCCAGTTTATACAGGACATGGTGAACGCCGTGGAGGACGTGGACGGCGTGCAGATGCAGCTGCACATGCTGACCTTCGACACCGAGCTGGACAACACGCTGGCCCTGCAGCGCGGCGGCGCATACATCGACAAGCAGGCGCTGGAGCTGAAGGCGTTTCACAACGAGGAGGACGGCCAGTTTTATGCCAACGTGGACTCGGTGGTGCAGAACTTCAACGTCTACTGGAACTATATCTACACAGGTACACCGCTGGCCCTGAAGCGCAAGGTGAACGAGCAGAACTTCGGCACGGGTCTGGCTACGCGACTGACGTGCATACCGCTGCCGCCGACGAACTTCGAGATGCTGACACGCGAGCGTGACATTGACAATGAGAGCGACGAGCGGCTGACCATGTGGGCACGCCGACTGGACAGGACGAAGGGCGAGCTAAGTGTGCAGCACATCGTGGACGAGCTGTACGAGTGGACGGCACGCCGGATGGCCGACGCAAAGGACAACGACTCAAGGGCTGACGAGATGCTGCTGAAGCGCTGTGCCTACCACGGGCTGAACTTTGCCGCACCGTTCATCGTCATGCGCCACTGGGATGCCTTCAGCAAGGACGGCGAGCTGTGGAGCGGCACCTTTGAGACTGACGACACCGACTGGCGGCTGGCCGAGCTGATAGTGAACATGCAGTATGCCTGCCAGCGACACTTCTTCGGCGCACTGGCCGAGGCTTACTTTGACAACAAACTGAAGGATGCCAGCGCCAACGTGCAGCACAGACAGAAGACCGTGGAGGGATTCAACCGACTGCCTGAGGAGTTTACCGCAGAGGACGTGATGAGATGCTTTGGAATGAGCAATGTAAAGTCGGCATCCGCAAAGGTGAGCAGACTAATGAAAGACCATCTGATTGAAAAAAGTGAAACATTTATAGCAAATGGCACGATGAAAGCTAAATATCGGAAAATCCTCTAATTCTCTTAACGCGCCATCGCGCCATCGCGCCATCGCGCCATCATTAGAAAAAATTAAAAATAAAGAATCATCATGAATAAAGGAAAGATAAGACGGATGCAGGACATCTATCGCAAGATTGACGAGATAATCATTCACTGTACGGACACGCCGAAGGGCATGGACGTGGGTGTGGCGGAAATTGACGACTGGCACCGCCAGAAAGGCTGGCAGGGCTGTGGCTACCACTTCGTGGTGCGGCTGGACGGCAGCGTGGAGGTGGGGCGCGACCTGAACCGCGCAGGTGCGCACTGTAAGGACCACAACCCCTTCAGCATCGGCATAGCCTATGTGGGCGGCCGTAATGCCGACGGCGAGACGGACGACACACGCACGCCGGCACAGAAGGTGGCGCTGAAGGCCCTGCTGGTGGCGCTGCACGAGGTGTGGCCCAGAGCCGAGCTGCACGGCCACAACGAGTTCAGCCTGAAGGCGTGTCCGTGCTTCAACGTCAAGGCGGTGTACGGCAAGCTGTTTGACCAGCAGGACGAGGATGACGAGTTTGACTAACACAACTTTCGCTGGGCTTCAGTTTCGTTTAGGTTCCAGGTCTTTAGGTCGCTACGCTTTAAGGTCTTAAGGTGAAAATGCCCCGCTATGTGTACGCAAAGCATACTTCACCTTATAACCTTACAACCTAAAAACCTTACACCCCAACAAGTTGAGTGCCCAGCGAAACTTGAATATATAATTAGGTGTACGCAACGACGCAGCGTCGTTTTGGGCATGATACTTATCCGCTGCCCATTGTCCCTTGCCGGGGTGCTCAGTTCTTGATATGCACGTCCTGCTGTGGGAAGGGAATCTCGATGCCGTGCTGGTTGAGCGTGTCGTAGATGCACTTGAGCACGTCGCTGATGACGTAGGACTTCTTGGGGGCCTCGGCCCAGACGAATATCTTGAAGTTGATGCTCGAATCGCCCAGCTCGCCGACCACCGACTTCGCCTTCTTCGAGTGGTCTATCCACTTGTGGTGCAGCTGGTTGACGGCATTGTCGACCAGCGCCATGACCTGCTGCAGGTTGGAGCCGTAGGCCACCCCGTAGGGCACGACGGCCAGCACGTAGCCGTGGTTGCTGGTCAGGTTCTTGTAGTTGTTGGTGAACAGCTGCGAGTTCTGAAAGGTGATGATTTCGCCGTGGAGCGACTCCACGACGGTCGACGTGTAGCTGATGTTGGTGACGCGGCCCATGGTGTTGTTCACCTCTATCCAGTCGCCCACCCTGATGCGGCCGGTCATGAGCGAGGCACCGTAGAAGATGTTCTCGATGATGTTCTTAGAGGCGAAACCGATGCCGGTAGACAGTCCGCCGGTGATGGCCAGCAGCCACGACACGCTGATGTGGAGGATGCTGAGCGAGAGCAGCAGCCAGCCGCCCCAGATGACTATCTGGATGACGTTCTTCGACATGGCCGTGCGGCTCTCGGCCGAGGCGGCATCGCGCGACAGGTAGTGGAGGCGCAGCAGCTGGAGCAGCGTCTTGGTGAGGTAGCGGAACAGAAACCACAGGCAGATGACCATCGAGAGCTTGACGATGCTGAGCTGGAAATTGGGCTGGTCGACGAACTTGTAGTTGAAGATGTGCCAGCAGAGGTCAGAGAGGTTGAACACGTCGGCGGCCCACCAGACGCTGAGCATGACGCTGACCACGCCCACCGAGGGCAGCAGGGCCTGGTAGACCAGGTGGTAGAACCAGGTCTTGGTGATGGGCTTCTGGTTGAACTGGTGGCGCTGGCCGTAGAGCTTCAGATACTGGCTGATGCAGGTGATGGTGAGGATGCACGTCAGCTGCATGACCCACCAGATGAGCACCTGGACGGCCATGAGCGTGTAGCCCGCCCAGGAGCATGCCACGGAGGCGATGAACACGGTGAGCGAGATGTAGGTGTAGAACATGTCTGACTGGGGCACGTTCTGGTTGTGGCGCCTGATGACGCTCCACTGCCACAGGGCGCACACCAGCAGGATGGGGGGGAAGATGATGTTGACCAGCTCGCTGGGTATGAGGATGATGCGGAACACGATGACCAGGAATCCGACGGCGATGAGTGGCGTGTAGATGCGGAAGGCACTCTTTATCTGGTCGCCCTTGACGCGCAGCAGCAGCGAGATGAGGATGACGCCCAGCAGCCAGGCATAGGTGACGAGGACGTTGGCAGCCATGATGAAGAAGTGCTGCTCGACGGTGGCCAGCGTGATGCCCAGGATGACGGCAAAGGTGACCGTCGTGGTGGCCATGGTGATGCAGGCACGCTTCTTCATAAACTCCTCGGTGCGCAGCCGCTGGGGCACGACGTAGCGGATGATGGCGAAGTTGAGTGCCGTGGCAATGATGGCATAGAAGATGATGCTGATGAGGAGGCCGAATATCCAGCGGCTGTCCCACTGCGAGTTGTCGGTGGGCTGGTACTTCTGCCGCACGGTCTCGGTCATGCGCCGCCACTGGCGGCCGAAGTCCTTGAGGATGGCTGCGTAGGAGTCGCCGCCGTTGCGGAAGATGCTGGTCTGGATGTCGTTGTAGCGCTTCTGCGCGTAGTCGTTGAGGCGTGAGAGGCGCTGCTCGCTCATGTCGTAGATGCGGATATACTCGGCCAGCGTGGAGCGGTTCTCCTCAAGGGCGTTGCGGATGCTCGTGGCCAGCGTCAGACAGACGTTACGGTCGATGCGCGTCTGGGCGTCGAGCATCTGCTGTGGCATGGCCTTCAGACTGGTTATCAGCGAGTCGTAGCGGGCAATGTCGCTCTCGGTCTTCTGGATGAACGTCTGGAAGGGCAGCTGCTGGCGCTGAAACTCCTGATACTGCTCGGTGGCCTCGTGGCAGGCGTAGGTCAGGTCGAAGACGTAGTCCTGCTTCTGCGAGTAGAGCATCAGCGAGTTCTGGTTCGATCGCTTCATGGTGCTGATGAGCTGGTCGCGCACGGCCTCGGCCTGCTGCTTGTTCTGTTCGAGCATCTCGCTGAGCTCGTGGTGATAGGTGGTCAGCTCGGTGCGCAGTATCTGTAGCGTCTGGCTGAGGTCTTTCTCCTTCAGCACGGCATGGGCGCTGACCGTGGCCAGCAATATGGCGAAAATAGCTGTTAGTCGTCTCATCTGCTTTCGTTTTGGCCGCAAAGGTACGAAGAAAAACAGGAAATAAGAAATAATAAATAAAAATTAAGATGCTTGTGCCGATTTCTTATTTTTCTTCGTACCTTTGCACGGAAATAACATTATTTGTGCTTATGATACTCATTGCCGATAGCGGAAGTACGAAGACCGACTGGACACTCATCCACTCGCCTTATCCTAAACAGTATGAAGTCATTACATCGTTTCAGACACAGGGCATCACCCCCATCCACCAGTCGCCTGACGACATCCGCCAGATACTGGCCCACGAGATGATGCCTCACCTGTCGACGTTCTCACGGGCCAAGCTGGTGAACTCGCGGGTGCTGGAGACGCCGCTGCTGTCGCAGATAGATGTCTGCTTCTATGGCAGCGGATGTACGCCAGTGCATGCGCCGATGGTGAAGACGCGGCTGGCCGAGGTGTTCCCCGCCGGCAATATAGAGGTACACAGCGACCTCATGGCCGCCGCCCGTGCCCTGTGCCAGCACGAGGAGGGCATAGCCTGCATACTGGGCACGGGGGCCAACAGCTGTCTGTACGACGGCACCGACATCGTACAGAACACCCCCGCCCTGGGCTACATCCTCGGCGACGAGGGCAGCGGCTCGGTGCTGGGACGGCTGTTCCTGAACGCCATCTTCAAGAATCCGCAGTTTGCCGACGTGCGCGACGAATATCTGAAGAAGACGAAGCTGACCCAGGCGGACATCATCGAAAAGGTCTACCGCCAGCCCATGGCCAACCGTTTCCTGGGCTCCACGGCACCGTTTATCGCCGAGCACATCGACAACCCCCTGCTGGCGGCCTTGGTGGAGGAGAACTTCCGTCAGTTCTTCTCGCATAACATCGTGCCCTACCAGCGGCCTGACCTGCCCGTCCACTTTGTGGGCAGCATCGCCGCCAGCTTCGAGGCCCAGCTCCACGAGGCCGCCGCCAAGGAGGGGTTCACCGTCGGCCGCATACTGGGCAGTCCGTCAGAAGGGCTGGTCATGTACCATTGCGGGTGACGCTTATCGGGGGGGGGCGCGCCCTGCTCGACACTATCGTGGTATTATCATGCCGAAAGCCGATACTTTGCGTGTCGGCTTCTTTTTTTTTGCGCCAATATTTGCCAGAAACGAAAAATTTCCTTATTTTTGCACGCGCTAACGCCTAAAGAAGACAATAGCTTACTACTAATTAAATAAACATTTTATGGACAAAACAAGAACAAAGTCGCACTATGTGTCTGTCAGAATCAGATACATAGCTCTCTTGCTGGCCATGTTGCCGCTCTGTGTCCTGGCACAGAACGTGAACGTGACCGGTACGGTGACCGATGCCAACAATGGCGAGGCCGTCATTGGCGCAACGGTGAAAGTGAAGGGTGCCACCAGTGGCACGATTACCGACTTTGACGGCAACTACAAGATTTCCGTCAAGCCGGGCAGTACGCTCGAGGTGACCTACGTGGGCTATCAGCCTAAGCAGGTGAAGGTGACCAAGGGCGGACAGCTGAACATCGAGATTGCCGAGGACGTCAACATGCTGGAGCAGGTCGTCGTCGTCGGCTATGGTACGATGAAACGCTCCGACCTGACCGGCTCGGTGTCGAGCATCGACGAGAAGGCCATCAAGCAGGGTGTCAACACCTCGCTGGAGCAGGCCATGCAGGGCCGCATCGCCGGTGTGCAGGTGACCCAGAACTCTGGTGCCCCTGGCGGTGGTATCTCGGTGCAGATTCGTGGTATCAACTCGCTGAGTGGCAACGAGCCCCTGTACGTCATCGACGGTATCCAGGTCAGCGGACAGACCGACGGCAGCAGCTCGGTGCTCAGTAGCATCAACCCTGGCGACATCACCTCCATCGAGGTGCTCAAGGACGCATCGGCCACCGCCATCTACGGTTCGCGAGCCTCTAACGGTGTCGTGCTCATCACCACCAAGCGCGGCGAGGAGGGCAAGGCCAAGATACAGTACGAGGGATATATCGGCTGGCAGAAGATACCCAAGTATCTCGACGTGATGAACCTGCCACAGTATGCCGAGTTCTATAACGTCCGTGCAGCCATTCAGGGATGGGGTGCCCGCGAGGACTACCGCCATCCGGAACTGCTGACCAACGGTACCGACTGGCAGCGTGAGCTGTTCCAGACGGCTTTCATGCACAACCATACCGTCAACGTCAACGGTGGTAACAAGGACATGCACTACAGCCTCTCTGGCGGCTACCTCAATCAGGACGGTGTGGGTATCGGCTCTGGATTCCAGCGTGCCTCGTTCCGTGCCAACTTCGACACCAACATCACCAACTGGCTGCAGGTGGGTACCAATATAGCCTACTCGAACACCAAGCAGACCATTACCTTCACTGAGAACAACGTCATCTCGACGGCCCTCAGCCAGTTTCCTGACGTGGCCCCCCGCAATCCTGACGGCAGCTATGGCGTGCCACAGGTCAACGACTTCGCCACCTACTACAGCAACCCCATCTTCGAGGCAAACATGAAGGAGAACCGCACCAACAACTACCAGCTGGACTACAACGTGTTTGCCAACCTGACACCCATCAAGGGCCTGAACGTCCGCGTGGAGTACGGCGGCAACCGTGGATGGTACAACACCTATTACTTCGTGCCTGAGTACACCTACGGCTCTATCAAGGTGGAGTCGATATCGACACGTACCAAGAACCTCAGCAAGTACACCTCGTTCAAGCAGTATGCCACCTACAACTTCGACATCAAGCAGGACCACCACTTCTCGGTCATGCTCGGTCATGAGTCGCAGTGGGGCAACTGGGAGAGCCTGAGTGGCTCGCGCAAGGGCTACATCTCGGATGCCATCCACTCGCTGAACGTCGGCGACGCATCGACGGCCACCAACAGTGGCGACGACGGCACGAAATGGGCCATCGAGTCGTACTTCGGACGTCTGAACTACAACCTCCTGGACCGCTACCTCTTCACCGCCACGCTGCGTACCGACGGCTCGTCGAGCTTCGGCGAGAACAACCGCTGGGGTTGGTTCCCCTCGGCAGCCTTCGCCTGGCGACTGAGCAACGAGCCCTTTATGCAGTCGCTCAACAGCTGGCTCAGCAACACCAAGCTGCGTCTCGGATGGGGTCTCGTAGGTAACCAGAGCTCTGGCTCCTACGCCTATGGTGCCACGATGGCCAACACGGCGACGGCGTGGGGCACGGGCTACTATCCCGGCAACTTCCCCAATGCCAACCTGAAGTGGGAGTCGACCAAGGCATGGAACATCGGCCTTGACCTGTCGTTCCTCAACAACCGCATCGAGTTCATCGTTGACTGGTACTACAAGAACACCGACAACCTGCTCATGCAGGCCTCGCTGCCCGCCTATGTCATCAACAACGACTGGATGGGCATGACGGCACCATGGGTGAACACCGGAGCCATACGCAACACGGGTGTCGAGTTCACGCTGAACACCGTCAACCTCTCTAACAAGGACTGGCAGTGGCGCACGGGTGCCACCCTGTCCATCAACCGCAACAAGCTGACCGAGCTCAACAGCGACGGCTCGACCATCACAGGCTCTATAGGCACCAACACCTACACACTCTCAGAGGTGGGCGGTCCTGTCGGCCGATTCTACGGCTACAATGTCATCGGCATGTTCACCAAGGAGAGCGACTTCTACCAGAAGAACGCACAGGGTGAGTTCCTGCTCGACGCCAACGGCAACCGCGTGCCCGTGGCCCGTCCTGTAGACACCGAGGGCAACCTGCAGCCCATTGCCCAGAACAGTGTCTGGGTGGGCGACTATATCTATGAGGACATCAATGGCGACGGCAAGATTACCGAGGCCGACCGTACCTTCATCGGCGACCCCAACCCTGACTTCACCTTCGGTCTGAACAACACCATCACCTGGCGTGACTTCGAGCTCGCCTTCTTCCTCAACGGCTCGGTGGGTGGCGACATCTACAACATCGTACGCCAGGACCACACCGACACGCAGGGCTATGGCAACAAGATGAGCCAGGTGGCCAACTATGCCAAGGTGGCACTCATCGACCCCAACGGCTCGGCCAACGACATTACCAATGTCTATGTGTCCAACGCCGGCTCGGCCGACGTGCAGCGCATCTCAGCCGCCGGCACCAGCCTGAACGACAACAACCGCGTCAGCAACCGCTTCGTTGAGAACGGTTCCTACCTGCGCCTGAAGTCGCTCTCGCTGGCCTGGAACCTGCCTAAGAAGTGGCTCATGCCCCTGAAGCTCGACTGGGTACAGGTCTATGGCAACATCCAGAACCTGTTCACCATCAGCGGCTACGACGGCTACGACCCCGAAGTGGGTGCCCAGGGCCAGAGCGTCATCCTGCAGGGACTCGACAACTACCGCTATCCCTCGCAGCGCATCTACACGTTAGGTCTGAAGGTTAAATTCTAATTAATATATAATGTACACACGTATGAACAAGAAAACAATATATAAGGTGTTTGCGCTGGCAGCCTGCGTCGCTGGACTGACCGGCTGCAGCAAGGACTTCCTTGACAAGAAACCCACCGGACAGTACACCGCTGAGACATTCTACAGCAGCGATGCCGCCGTCCGTAAAGGTACAGAGCCACTCTACAACCGTGCGTGGTTCGACTTCAACCGCCGCGCCATCGTGGGCATGGGCTCCTATCGTGCCAACGACGCGTGGAACCCCTATGTCAGCGCCGAGTTTGCACGCTTCCAGGTCACGGCACTGACCTCCGACATGTATCTGGCATGGTCGGCACTCTATAATGTGGTAACCATGAGTAACGCCACCCTCTACAACATCGAGAAGTATTGCACCGATGCCGTCACGGAGTCGGTGAAGGATGCCGCCATCGGCGAGTGCTACCTCATGCGTGGATGGGCCTACTTCTACCTGCTGCGCGGCTGGGGTGCCAACATCCTCTTTGAGGACAACCAGACCATGGTCGACAACCCCATCCGTCCGCTCAACACCGAGGCCGACGTGCTGAAGTTCATCATCCGCGACTTCCGCCGGGCCGTCGACTACCTGCCCGAGACAGGCACCGACCATCATCCCTCGAAGTATGTCGCCAAGGCCGCACTGGCCAAGGCACTGCTGGCACAGAGCGGATGGGACAACACCACCAAGGGCGACCACAACCGCAACGAGGAGACCCTCAAGGAGGTGGTAAGCCTCTGCGACGAGGTCATCAACTGCGGACAGTTCAGCCTGATGCCCGACTATGCGGACCTGTTCAAGGCACAGAACAACGACAACTCAGAGACCATACTCGCCATGCGCTGGGCCGACCCCAACACGGGCGAGTGGGGTGCCATGAACGCCCTCTACTCTGACCTGGCCTTCCCCGAGGTTACCGACGTCAATGTGTGGGGTGGCTCGCTGCATGCCTCGATGGACATGATTGACATCTACAACGAAGACCCCGCCGACTCCATCCGCCGCGATGCCACCTTCTTCACCCCCGGCGAGTACTACAGCTACATCAAGTCGGCCGACGGCGGCTATACCTATAAGCACAACTGGATGCAGTGCAAGAAGGGCGTGCTCGGCACCAAGGCCGACGTGGCACCCTGCAACCTCGCACAGATGGCATCGCCGCTGAATACCTACATCCAGCGCCTGGCCGATGTCTACCTGATGAAGGCCGAGGCCATCCTGGGCAACAACGACCAGACCTCCGACGGTCAGGCACTCGCGGCCTTCAATGCCGTACGCCAGCGTGCCGGTGTGGCTCCCTATAGCAAGATTACCTTTGCCGACATCCTTCGCGAGCGTCGCATCGAGTTCTGCATGGAGTATTTCAACTGGTGGGACATGGCTACCTACTACCGCTGGAAGCCGCAGACCATGCTCGACTACTTCAACAACCAGCAGCACCGCGCCTTTGAGATGCGCGACGGCGACGTGCTGAAGAATGCCAACAGCACACTGAGCTACCGCGCCGTCTTCCCTGGCACCAACAACTGGTATCTCTACACCGACGAGGGCTACGTGCTGTGGAACGACTGTCTGCGCGCCAGCGAGAGCGACAATACCATCATCCGCACGCTGACCCACGATGAGTACAAGTCGCTGCTGGCCCAGCTGCTCTCTGCCAAGGGCGCTGACTATCAGCCCATTACCATCAGCGAGACCAACGTCTTCATGCCTTATCCCGAGGGCGACGTTATCCAGAACCACTACCTGAACGAGGCTCCACAGCCCTACGACTTCGGCGAATAACACACGGTATAACCCCTAAAGAAAGCAATCAATATGAAAAAGCATATCAATAGTATGAGACTCCTGGTGCTGTTTGTCCTGGGGCTGGTGGCCGTAGGCTTCACCGCCTGTAAGGACGACTCCTCAAGCGGTGGACAGCCGGAGATTACGGGTGTCAAGATACTGTCGTCCGATACGACCAACTATAGCTACGACAACTACTATACCAAGGCTGGCCCTGGCACCATGCTGGCCATCATGGGTAACAACCTCGGCGGTGCCCTCCACCTGTACATCAACGACCAGGAGGTATCCTTCAACACCACGATGAACACCGACCACAGCATCATCTGCACGGTGCCTACCGAGGCCAACGGATTCAAGCTCTCGGCCTTCGACAGCAGCATCAAAGACGAGATTTGCGTCGTCACCGGTGGCGGTACGGCTACCTACAGCTTCAAGATTACGGCCCCCGGTCCGCAGATTCAGCGCCTGCAGGCCAGCTATCCGCGCGACCCTGGTGACACGCTGCGCGTCTATGGCCTGAACCTCGTCGACATCGAGAAGGTGTACATCACCGATATGAGTGCCGACGAGCTCAGTACCACCACATGGACCGACGTGCCTGGCACCCACTACGACATTACCGACTACTTCGACATTGTCAAGGACCACCACCTCAACACCAGCAACAACGTCTGGGAGACCACCTCGGTGCTGGGAGCCGTGCTGCCCAACCAGATGCCTGAGTCAGGAACCTTCGTCGTCGAGTGTACCGCCGGCATCACCTACTTTGCCTTCTTCCGCCGTCCTGGTGCGCCCACCATCACCAGCATCTCGTCAGACATGCCGCAGATTGGTGAGGACCTCGTCATCAAGGGTACGGAGTTCGTACAGGTGGAGAGTGTTGCCTATGGCGATGTCGTGCTGACCGCCGACAACTTCACCGTCAATGCCGAGCAGACCGAGATTACCGTGCCGTTTGCCAAGAAGCCCGCCGTAGGCAGTGCCACCACACTCACCGTGACCACGCCGGGCGGCACAGTGTCCGTCGACCGCTTCTACGACTACACCACCATCCTGACCACCTTCGACGGCGATGCCACCGACAACGGCTGGGCTCCGAATGCCGTCTACGAGGACAGCGGTACTGAGGATGGCATCTATGCCCGCATCAACGTCGAGACCGAGTATCAGCGGTGGTGGGGCACGATGATTTACTTCCGCAAGGACTGGAGCGGCAACTCGTTCGCCTTCTCCGACAATATCCCTGCCACGGCCACGGCCGACGACCTCTATCTGGCCGTCAACGTCTATAACGACGGTTCCGACTACAACAGCGCCACCTTCGCCGGCTACATCCGCTACATGATACAGCCCATCGGCGATGTCGAGAACGAGTACAACAATGGCTTTGCATGGGGCGACCCGTATCCTGAGGTGTGGACCTTCGACCGTCCCGTGCTGGCCGACATCGACAATAATACGCCCACGGGCAAGTGGTATCGCCACGTCGTCAAGCTCAGCAACTTCGCCTGCTATGCCGGCAAGTCGTTCTCGGAGATTAAGACCGTCGGCCTCAACCAGTTCCGCCTGCAGTCCATCAACCAGGCTCCGAACCAGGGTAAGATTGACGTCAAGTTCGACAACGTGCGTGTCATCTACATCCCCTCTAAGTAATGGTAAAACACTAAAAGGTAAAACGATATGAAACTAAAACAGCTATTTAGCATGATGTTGCTCGCCGCAGCAGTCCTGGGCTTCCAGGGCTGCAGCGACAGCAACACCCCTGGTTCTACCAGTAAAAACGACTATACCGATGCCGGCACCGTCATCACCCTCAGCCATGACGGCGAGATTATCAGCAACCTCTCGCTGCCCATGGGCGAGCTGACCTCCTATATGATTAGCGTCAACACCGATGGCGGATGGAAAGCCTCCGTGCCCGCCGCCGACACTGCGTGGGTACACATCACACCCCATGAGGGCTTCGGATGGGCACTCACCGACACCACCGTCACCAATACCAAGGCTTACGTCAAGCTGAAGGTTGACTACAACGAGGGCGAGGCCCGTACGTCGGCCATCACCTTCACCACGGGTGGTCTTACCGCCGTGCTCAACATCAGCCAGGCCGGCAAGGGCACTGGTGGCGACCCCATCGAGAGTGCCTGGGACATGGTGGCCAACCTGACCATGGGCTACAACCTCGGCAACACCCTCGATGCCAACCCCTGGGGCGACTGGTGGGACCCCTCCACGAAGACCGTCAACGACTGGGAGACCTCTTGGGGCCAGCCCACCACCTCGCAGGAGATTATCGATGCCATCGTGGCCAAGGGCTTCAACATCATCCGCGTGCCCGTGACCTGGTATCCCCACGTCGATGCTAACGACAACATCAGCGAGGAGTGGATGAACCGTGTCGAGGAGGTCGTCAACTACGTGCTCAACGCCGGTGCCTACTGCATCCTCAACGTTCAGCACGACACTGGTGCCGGCAACGGACGCACCGACGGTGGCGCATGGCTCTATGCCGACATCGACGACTATGCCGCCCAGACCGTCCGCTACCAGAAGTTCTGGAAGCAGATAGCCGAGCGCTTCCGCGACTACGACGAGCAGCTCATCTTCGAGTCGTTCAATGAGATACTCAACAAGTCCTACTCGTGGACGGCACCCTCCGATGTCAACGACGGTGCCTACCAGGCCATCAACAAGCTGCAGCAGGACTTCGTCAACGTGGTGCGTGCCACGGGTGGCAACAACCAGTATCGCAACCTCGCCGTGACGACCTACGCCGCCACTGGCACCAGCGATGCTGCCCTCAGCGCCTTCGTGTGTCCTACCGACGTGGTCAACGGTCACCTCTACCTGTCCATCCACAGCTACGACCCCTACAACTTCTGTAACAACAATGCCGGCAAGAATGCCGACGGTTCGGAGTACGACTACAACATCAAGATATTCGACGACGACTGCAAGGCCACCATCGATGGCGTCTTCGCCCGTGTCAGCAAGCGTGCCACCGAGGTTGGCATACCGTTCATCTTCGGTGAGTTCGGTGCCATCGACGAGGAGAAGAGCATGTCTGAGCGTGTGAAGTATGCTACCTACCTCAACCAGAAGTTCGATAGCTACAAGACCGCCGGTCTGTGGTGGATGGGTCTCATCAACCGCAATACCCTGGAGTGGTACGAGAACGACATCGTCACGGCCCTGTTCCAGTAGTCCATTGAACATTGAACATTGACCATTGAACATTGACCGCTAACGGTCATGCCATCAGGCAAAAAGCATCCCCCGCAGCGCTTATCGCTACGGGGGATTTTAATGTTCAATGTTCAATGGTCAATGTTCAATGTTTACCGTCTCACGACTTTCCTGCCGTTGCGGATGTTGATGCCGTTCGTGGCGTTGCCGTTGACGCGGCGGCCGCTGATGTCGTAGGTCGGGATGTGGGTGCTTTGCCGGCTGTCGGTGTTGACGGTCGTGATGCCGGTGGTGGCTGGCGTGACGGTCAGCTTGCCGACGATGAACGACATGGTGTAGCTCTCGGCCTTCACCTCAGTGGGGTTGCCCAGCACGATGTCGTATTCGCCGGCGGGCGAGTTCTCGTCAGCCTCGCAGGTCAGCACGGGAGCAACGTCCCATACCGGTTCCGTGTCGCCGTTCACCAGTCCGTCGTACGTCATCTCAAATTCGGGGTTCGGCTGTCCCTGCTCGCGGGTAGCGTTCTGTATGGTGGCCGTAGCCTGAACGCGCTGCACGATGAGGTAGCCGTCAATCAGCCTTACATTGTCCGTGGTGATGGTGCCCTTCTCAATGGTGATGGGGTAGCGTCCGGCAGGTGAGTCCTTTGTGGCCTCGCAGGTCAGCACGGGTTCGCCCTGGATGGGGTCGCCGTCAACAGTGTATAGGAAGTGCGGGTTCTCCTCGCCATAGAGGCGGATGGTGTTGCGCACCTTCACGGCCGAGCCGAAGCCGATGATGTTGTCGTAGCCGTCGCCCTTGAAGTCGCTCCATTGAGCCTTCTGGGCATATTTCGTCTGCATGCCGCTGGGCACGTAGAGGTAGCACGCCCAGTAGGTGATGCCCTTAAACACGTTGGCACCCGTCAGCGTCGGCGGTTCCTCGCGGTTGACGTGGATGCTGTTCAGGCCGTTGCAGCCGTTGAACGCCTCGCGGCCGATGGTCTCCACACTCTTTGGTATTCTCACCGACGACAGCTTGGCACAGCCCGACAGCGCATAGTCGCGTAGCGTCGTGGTGCCGTCGGGAATGGCATACTCGCCAGTCTTGACGGGCAGCACGGCAATGATTTCCGTCTTTTCCTTGTTCCATACCACGTCGTCCTCGATGACGAAGTTGGCATCGTCGGCCACAGCACCAATCTGTATGTCGTTCAGCATCTGGCAGAGCGCGAAGGCACCCTCGCCGAACGACTTCAGACCGGCGGGCAGCTTGACGGTTTTCAGGTAGCGGCAGCCGTAGAAGGCACGTGCGGGCAGCTCGTCGTCAGTGGTCGTCAGCTGCTTGGTGCCGTCGATGAGGTAGGCGTCGCCACCGCTCACGATGCGGGCCTCCGAAAGGTCGAGCTCCTTGAGGTAGCCCTTGGTCTTCTCGCCATACTCGTCCATGCCGGCCAGTCGGCGTATCTGTCGCAGGTCGGTAGAGTTGATGTTGCCCGTCACCTTCAGGGTGCCCACGGTGCCTATCTTGTCGTCGCCCAGCAGGCTGCTCAGTGTGCCGGCCTCGGTCAGTGCCACGGCCTCGTCGGTCAGGTCAACGGGTACACCCTTCACGCCGATAATCATGTCCTGCTGTATCTCGAAGTGATAGTAGCCGGGGTTCAGCAGGGCGATGTCGTAGTATCCGTCGTCGTCGCCGCTCCATCCCCAGTTGACGTACACCTGTCCCTGGGCGTTGTAGCCGTGGAGCACGAAGGCGTGTCCGCCGCTCTCGTAGCTGGCGCCGCCATAGTACACCGGTCCGTTCTCGCTCAGTTCGCGGTAGACGATGTCCATCCATACCGGCTCGCTGTAGTAGTCGCGCTCCAGGCACTCAGCCTCGGCAAATCCGAAGTAGGTGCGCAGGCCGGCGGCGGCATCCTGCGAGTAGGCACCGCTGCCATTCTCCATATATCCGCCATACTGCATGTCGGCGGCCACGCCGCAGTCGCGCATCAGCACGGCCACGGCCTGAGCCTGTGCCTGGTCGTAGTTACCGCCGACATAGCGGTCGAGCATGTTGTCCCAGTCGTAGTAGTCGTCGCCGAAGGTGGCGGTGATGGGGCTGCCCGTGGTGTCGTGCTGCGGGTAGTAGATGGTGTGCTGGCCGATGCCGTGTTCAGGCGTCTTGTAGTAGTTCAGCACCTGTGCCATGGCCGTGGCCACGCAGCCCGTGTAGACACGGTCGCCGCCCTGTGACAGCGGCAGCAGGTTGTTGTACGGCTCCAGCTGGTCCCACTCGGTGGTGAGCATCGGCGGCACGGCCGTGGGGTACTTCGTGGGGTCGGGCTTGGTGGTGGTCAGTGGGATGTTGTGCTGTGCGGCATAGGTGACTACCTGCTCCACGGCGTTGAGCCACCACATGAAGTTGGTGTTCTCCTCGTTGTAGCGCTTCAGCGACACGCCGAGCACGGCAGGGGCCACGTCGTCGGCGGCAATGACGGCGAAGCTGCCGCCCTCATAGCCGAGGATGTCGTAGGCGGCGGTGGTCTTCAGCGTCTTCAGTTCGGCGGCCCGCCGGGGGCCCATCTTCAGCATGGTACGCTGTGCGTTGATGGCCTTTACGGCCACCTCTTTCATCTGGCCTTTGGCGCGTGGTGCTGCCGCGATGGTCAGCGACACGGTGGCCAGGGCAAGCATCAGGAAGATACGGTTTCTTTTCATTGTGTAATTGGTTATTATTGCTGTGTTGTGGATATTTGTGTGCAAAGTTACGCATTTCCCGCGACACGGCCAAAGGATAGGGCAAAAAAGTGGGGGCGGGGAGCGGGGGAGCGGGGCGGCGGGAGGAGCGGGGCGGCAAATGAACGGGCGGACTGAATCCGCCCGCACAGTGGGGGCGGATTCAGTCCGCCCTGTCGCCCGTCGCCCCGTCGGCCCCGTGGCGGCCGGTGCGGGGCCGGCGCGGCCCGCAAAAAAAATGGGGGCGGCCGAAGCCGCCCCCACTGTTGGGAAGGATGGGGTGTTTACTTCACGATGACGGCCTTGCCGTTGATGACGTAGACGCCCTTGAGGCCGTTGAGGCTCTTGGCCTGCTGGCGCACCAGCTTACCGTCGAGCGAGTAGACATCGACGGGCTTGCCGTCGGCGGCAATCTGCTCGATAGCGGTAGCCACACTCAAGATAACGCTCACGGGCTTCGACTCCACATTGTCGGCATAGACGGCCGTTACGCTGAGCTTGTACTCCTTGGCCTCGTTCAGCTCGAGCTCGGCAGTGGTCTCGGTCACGGTCTTGGCGAATGCCTCGTCCACATAGACGTTGTAGCCAGTGGGCTCGCTGCCGCCAGCCAGGTACTTGATGTTGTCGATAGCCAGGATAAAGCCCTTCTCGCCGTCCGTGATGTTGCGGATAGCAAAGTACTTCGTGCCTTCGGGCAGCTCATAGCTCACCGTGTTCCATGTGCCGGCTCCGTCGCTGACTTCCTGGATGAGCTGGAAGTCGGCAGTCTCCTTGCCAGTGGTAGAGTAGAGCACCTGATAGGTCTGAGGACCGTAGTCATTGAAGGCCTTCACGTCGAACGTCAGCGTCTGGGCCACACCCGGCAGTTCGGGCGAGATGAGCCAGTCGTCGCAGTCCTGATATCCTTCTGTCGTAGCGTTGTAGAGCGAGATGAGGTAGTTGTTGTCTACATTGCCATCGGCACCGGCGAAGGCTTCCGAGTTGCCGCCGTAGGTAGCGAGGTTGAACACCTCCCAGGCAGTAGCCTTGCCGTAGCTGGGCAACTCCAGGTCTTGGAAGATGCTGCCCTTCGTACCACCATTGGCGTTGACGACGGTCCAGTTGCCCAGGTCGCCCGTAGCGTTGGCACCGTTCTGGTAGCTGCTGAAGTCTTCCTCCTGCTGAGAGGCGCTCGTGTCGGGAGCCGTCCATGTCATGGTCACGTTGCTGCCCTCGCCCTGCTCAGCGGCCAGGTCGGTAGGCTGTGCAGCCTTCGAAGCCTTCACGCTGACAATGGCGGTGCTCACGTTGTTTTCTTCCACGAGGTCGTTCTCGAAGATGACCTCGGCCGTGATGTCCACGTCGCCTTCCTCCGTGAAGATGGTGGTAGGCATTTCGGTGACGAACTCAGTGCTCTTGAAGGGCAGCAGGGCTTCGTTCACCGTCTTGTTCATCAGCTCGGTCTCACCGGCCTTGATGACGATGGTGTAGCCGTTGGCGGCATTTTCGCCCTTGTTGGTCACCTTGGCCACAATCTGGGCGTTGGTGCCGGC
>Ga0310691_10003128_pt1 | contig 20448 bp, 20 predicted proteins | sample 176DNAGHGlowgp2_FD_203887 | JGI IMG/M metagenome (GOLD analysis project Ga0310691, IMG submission 203887) | Sheep rumen microbial communities from Palmerston North, Manawatu-Wanganui, New Zealand - 1766 DNA GHGlow gp2 (v2) (version 2) | ecosystem: Host-associated > Mammals > Digestive system >...
AACGCAAATAGGGGAATTCCGTGCTCTGCGGAGCACGGCAAGGGGCGCTGCCCCTTGACCCCGCAAACTTTTGAAAAAGTTTGATCAAAACTTCAAAAATGATTCTTAATGAGGTTTCTCGACAGGCTGCAATCCCCTTCATCACCGGATGAAGGGGATTATTTGTATTATTCGTTGATGCGCCGTATCACCCGCGCCGGGCTGCCGACTGCAATCATATCTGCCGGAATGTCCTTCGTCACGACCGAGCCCGCTCCGATCACGGCATTATCGCCGATTGTCACACCGGGCAGAATCGTAGAGTTCGACCCGATCCAGACATTTTTTCCGATGTGAATGGGCTTCGGGATCAGATCATGGCGCTCCGCGGGGCGCAGTCCGTGATTCAGCGTGGCAAGCACCGTATTGTGCCCGATCAGCGCGCCGTCTCCGATATAAATGCCGCCCTGATCCTGAAATTTGCATCCGGCGTTGATGAAAACGCCCTTGCCGAGATGAATATTTTTGCCGCAGTCCGTGTAAAACGGTGGGAACAGCCCGACCTCGACCGGTTCGCCGGTCAGCTCCGACATCAGCGCGTTGATCTCTTCCGGTGTGTGGTAGCGGCTGTTGAGCTCCATGGTAATGCGGATCGCCTCCTGACTGAGCCGGTGCATAATCTGATGCACCTGACTTTCCGCCGTGACCTGAGCGCCGCTGTTCATGCTGCGGATAAATTCTGCTGTTGTCATTGCTGTTTCCTCCGTATTTGCGTTATTTCAGATATTCTGTATAGAATGCAGCAAGCTTGTCAAACGGGATGACCCTGCCCTCGCCGCCGTCATAGAGATCGGTATGCGATGCGCCCTCGATCACGAGAAACTGCTTGTTTTCTGCATAGGGGTTATCCTTTATCATTGCCTCATAGGCATCCTTGCCGAAGTAGAACGAATGCGCCTTGTCGCCGTGCATGACCATGACCGCCGAGCGGATTTCATTGCTGTACTGCAAAATCGGCATATTGAGAAAAGACATACAGCCGATGACATTCCAGCCGCTGTTGGAATTCAGCGAGCGGGGATGATAGCCGCGGTCGGTCTTGTAATAGGCGTGATAGTCCCTGACAAAATAGGGTGCATCCTCCGGAAGCGGGTCAATGACGCCGCCGCCGCGTGCATATTCACCGCTGACAAAATCTTTGATGCGCTGTGCATTGAGGGCGACTTTTTTCGCATAGCGCTGATCAGCGCTGTCCTCGGAATCGAAGTAGCCCTTTGCGTTGACGCGGGTCATATCGTACATGGTAGAGGCGACGGTTGCCTTGATGCGGGTATCCAGAGCCGCTGCATTGATTGCCATGCCGCCCCAGCCGCAGATGCCGAGAATGCCGATGCGCTCAGGGTCGGCATTCTCCTGAACGGAGAGATAATCGACAGCCGCCTGAAAATCCTCGGTGTTGATATCCGGCGACGCCATATAACGGGGCTGACCGCCGCTCTCGCCCGTGAAGGAGGGGTCAAATGCAAGCGTCAGGAATCCGTGCTCAGCGAGCGTCTGCGCATAGAGACCGCTGCACTGCTCTTTGACCGCACCGAACGGACCGGAGACGGCAATCGCTGCAAGTCTGCCTGCTGCATTCTTCGGGGTATACAGATCGGCTGCGAGCGTGATGCCGTAGCGGTTGCAGAATGTGACCTTTTTGTGGTCAACCTTGTCTGACTGCGGGAAGGTTTTGTCCCATTCCTGCGTCAATGTCAGCATTTCGTCTTTCATTTCAGATACCTCCGTTTTTTTTCATTGTGTAGGTGAAATAGTCAAGGCAGTCAATCCGGTCGCTGTACCGATGGACGCTGTCCAGCAGCGTCTGCCGGTATGATTTCAGGAAGCGCTCCAGTTCTGCATACTGCTGCGCTTCGATCATTTGCAGACATTCTGCAATGCGTTGCCCGTCAAGCCCCATATCATGCAGACTTTCTGCGATGACCGCGTTCCGGTCGGCTGCATTTGCCATGTTCTCACCCCTGGTTTCTTCGGTATCTTTAGTATAGCACAAAATCCGTATCATGTAAAATATCTATTTTTCATAGTCTGCCATGCTTGACAGGAATCGCAAAATCCGGTATAATAATCACAATACCGACCGGAGGTGTACTGTGGAGATACGGGTTTTGCGTTATTTTCTGGCAATTGCAAGAGAGGAAAACATGACGAGAGCCGCCGAACGGCTGCATATTTCGCAGCCCTCGCTCTCGAAGGAGATCAAAAAGCTGGAGGAGGAGCTCGGTCACGCGCTGTTCATCCGCACAAACAAAAGTATGCGCCTGAATGACGAGGGGATGCTGCTGCGGAAGCGTGCTGAGGATATTCTTGCGATGGTGGACAAAACCGCTGAGGAATTCAGTCAGCTCGACAATATCGTCGGCGGGGAAATCCGGATCGGCTGCGCGGAAAGTCATCTCATCAAGTATCTGGCGCGCAGCATCAAGGCGTTCAAGGCGCAGTATCCGCACTTCATTTTCCATATTTTCAGCGGCGATACCGAGCCGGTCGCCGAGCGCCTTGATCGCGGCGTGCTTGATCTCGCCGTGATCGTTGAGCCGCCGAATCTCTCGAAATATAACTATCTCACGATTCCGGAGAGCGACAAATGGGGGCTCATCATGCGGCGGGACAGCCCGCTTGCTGAAAAGGATTCGGTGACCTTTGACGATATCTACGGGCTGCCGCTGTTCTGCTCCGAGCAGTCCATCCGTGCGGATTTTCCGCGCTGGTGCGGCGATAACATGAGCAAGCTGAACTTTGCGGGAACGGTCAATCTTGCATACAACGGCTCTGTTCTGGTGAAAGAGGGGCTCGGTTATCTGCTGACCTTTGAGCATCTGATCGACACAAGCGCCGGAAGCGGGCTCTGCTTCCGTCCGATTCAGCCGACGCTTGAAACGAATATGTATATCATCTGGAAAAAATATCAGGTTTTTTCGCCGATTGCCGAGCTGTTTCTGAAGCGGCTGAAGGAGGATTACCGCTGATACGGACGCGCAAAGTGAACGGGCTGTACCGGTCTGAAGATCGGTACAGCCCTCAGTCTGTCGATAAAGTCATTTCAGCGAAATAAAGTGCCTGTCAAAGCGGAATAAATAATTGAATAATGGGGGAAGGAAAACTCTTGTTTTCCTTCCCCCAAGCCCCCATCTTTCGCGCTTTTGAACGCAGAAAGGAGAGTTTCGCTCGCTGCGCAAACTGTGGGCGACCAGAGGCTCTGCCTCTGGACTCCGCAAACTTTTGAAAAATAAAAAACCCGCCTCAAAGATTTGTTCTTTGAGATGTGATTATAGCACAAAATATGGGATTTGTCAAGGCTTTTTCGGGCTTTTCGCGATTTTTGTAAATGCGGGATTCACACAGTATTCTTTCAGCGGGCAGTCTTCGCATTTCGGATTGCGTGCAGTACAGGTATCCCGCCCGAAATGCACAATTTGATGACAGTAACGTGATGAGCGGTCAGCCGGCAGAATTTTTCGCAAATCCTCCTCAACCTGCTCCGGAGCATGACGCTTCGTCAGCCCCAGTCTGCCGGAAATCCGGATGCAGTGCGTATCGGTCACAACCGCAGCCAGTCCGTATACATCCCCGAGCAGCAGATTTGCGGTTTTTCTGCCGATGCCGGAAAGCGTCAGAAGGTCGTCCATATTATCCGGCACAATGCCGCCGTACACATCCCGCACGCGGATACACATTTCCTTGATGCTTTTCGCTTTTGCGCGGTAAAAGCCGCAGGGCTTCACTGCCTCTTCCAATTCAGACAAATCAGCATCCGCAAAAGAATCCAGCGTCGGAAACTGGCGGAACAAATCCTTTGTCACAATATTCACGCGGGCATCGGTACACTGCGCTGAAAGCCGCGTCGCAATCATAAGCTGATACGGTTCCTCATATTGCAGAGAGCAGGCAGCATCCGGATAAATCTGATCGAGCACGTCACAGATCAGCAGTGCTTTTTCTTTCAGCTTCATGCAATCACGCCCTTTCGCGGTAAAACGTAATGACCATATTGCCGCGCATATCCTTTGCAGTGTCGAAGGTCACGCAGAGAACGTGCCATCCCGAACGCTCCTCCTGATTCATCGCAGCTTCTGCGAATGCGTAGTCTTCTTTGATGTATTTGCGTTCAATTTCAACGATTTTATATTCTTTCATGGCAACCTGTCCTTTGCAAATCTTGACATTTTGGCTGTTCCGTGTTATGATGAACAAAACAGAAAGAAAGGGTGAGCTGTTATGGGAACCGCAGCACAATTTGAACCGGAAAAGCTGATTTGTGCGATTTTATTCACCGAGCAGAAACAGGCTGACGAGGCGCTGTCATTGCTGAAAGCCGAATTCGGCGAGACAGATCTGGAATCAGAGCCCTACTGCTTTTCAGATTTTTCGCCGTATTATGATGCAGAAATGCGCGGCAGAGTTTACCGGAAGATCGTATCTTTTTCGGAGTGCCGCGATCCGGCATTGCTTGCAGAAATCAAAACAAAAACCAATGCGATTGAGCAGCGCGGCGCAGAAAGCGGAAACAGATCGGTCAATCTGGATCCGGGATTTATCAGCCCGGGCAGACTGTCGCTCGCCACAACCAAAAACGCAGGGCACCGCATTCCGCTGTCGGGCGGCATATACGCCGAACTGACGCTGTTTTACGCCCGCGGTGCATGGAATCCGTTTCCGTGGACCTACATGGATTTCAAATCGCCTGCCGTACACGCATTTCTCACGCAGGTACGCAAAATTTATATGCAGCAGCGAAAGCTCTGGCTTTGCAGCGACTGATAAAGCTGCCGCACTCTGACCGTGATGTCATCCCCGCGGCATCCCGAAAGGCACGCTGCCCAGACAAGCCCGTATGCGGTATGCAGCGGCATTCCCTCAAGCGGTATCGCACCCGCCTGCACGAGATCATAAGCCGAACCGTAAGTCTGCTCCGCCATGCTGCAAGGTGCAAGATAACAAGGGATTTTTCCCTCGCGGCATCGCGCAAGCAGCGTGTGCATTCCGTAAGGCGAATAGAGCGACGCATTTGCGGTCTCAGAATGATAGGTTCCGTGGACAACCGCAGAAAGCCCTGCCAGATCAATCCGGTCATAGCGCAGCCCGTTGTAGGGATGCAGCCGCAGAACCTCCGGCGCTTTTTCAATACGCGATAAGACAGCCCGCAGATTCATGCGGGCTTCTTTTTTCAGCATACATTTCGGTGCATCAAAAACGGCAGCAATCTGCTGCATTCCGGCGCTGAAAAAGTCGATGCTGTCATGGCGGCAGGGCTGAAGTGCAAAGCCGCGGTGCAGATACATACAGCCGTCACTGTTTTGGTAAACCGCCCAGACGCCCGGCTCAAGATGCTTGCAGATCAGCCGGACGGCAGCCGCAAAATTGGCGTGTCCGTTTGTCTGCGGATCATCGAGCGGCGCAATCGCAGAAACCAGAATCACCGGAACCGGTATCCCGAACAGCGCAGCAGACAGCATTGCTGCCGTCTGCTCCAATGTATCTGTTCCGTGCGCGATGATGATGCCCTCAGGCAGATCATCCTGCATCTCCGCAATACTTTGCAGCAGCACGAACCAATCCTCCGGGGTCAGATCCTCGCTGAGCTTATCAAACGGATTCGATACAGAAAATAAAACAGAGGAATACGGATTCTGCTTCCGGTAATGTTCCTCCAGTGCTGTCACGGCATTTTCAGCATCGCTGCGTCTGGCGCCGTCTGAACCGGCTTTGCTGCATATCGTTCCGCCTGTCAGAATCAATCCAATCCGCAACGGAATCCCTCCTTCCGGTTATGCTGATTCATCCGCCGACACGCAGCGTCACGCAGGTAATCTCCGGATGATTGAATGCGCGCAGCGGAAAGCTGCTGTTGCCGAGTCCGCGGCTGATATACATAGTTGTACCGCCGTTTTTCGAGGTCACGCAGCCCTCAGTCATATCAGGGAAAAATCCCTGATCCGGCGCCCATATTCCCTGATGCGCAAACGGAATCCGGAACTGCCCGCCGTGGGCATGGCCGCTGAAAACAAGATCAATTCCTGCCTCGGCATAATACTCGTCAAGATACTGGGGCTCATGCGCCAGCAGAATCTTGAGATCGTCCGGCGCCTCCGCCGCAAGCGTGCCGAGCAGATTCGCCTGAAGTGAATTATCATCCATACCGATCAGAGAAAAGGTCTGACCGGTCTTTGAAGATACCTGCACGCGCTCATTGTTCAGCAGTACAATGCCGTCCTCTTTGATCTTATCCAGAAACGGATTCAGGTCGGATTTATCCAGCATATTTTCGTGATTGCCGAGCACATAATATACCGGCGCGATCTCCGAGATCTGATGCATAAACAGCTCTGCAGCAGGAATGTCGGTGTGGTTGCTCACATCAATCATGTCTCCGGTCAAAACAATAATATCCGGCTGCATCCCGCGGATTTCCTGCATAACGGCAGCATTGTCCTGCGCAAAGGTTTTGTTGTGCAGATCTGAAATGTGAACAATCCGGAAGCCGTCGAAGGAATAGGAAATTTTCTCGGAAGCATAGGTATGCTCAGAAATATCGAGCTTGTTATTCGCGCCGTATGCTGCTGCCGCGAACAGCAGCAGCACAAAGCACCAGATTCCGATTCGCCGGATGACAAATTGTATTCTGCCGGCAGATTCCGGATGTTTTGAGGCTTTACTCATTTACACCCGCAGCCTCCAGCAGCTTGCCGAGCGCAGCAAACATACTTGCAGCAAGGTTCGCTGCCATATCCTCTTCAGAAACCTCCGTATAACCGGCAGGCACATTGAACTTGGTTGTATCGACGTCTTCGGTAAATTTGATCGTATAATCGAAGAAAACTTCCTTGCCCGTGTTATCAGTAACCTTGCAGCCGATCAGGTTGCCGGCTTCATCATAGAAGAATTTGATTTTCTGAGACTCACCGTCATCATCAGTCGCCTTAAATTCCTCATACACGGTCTCAATGTTATTCAGCAGCTCTCTGCCCTTTCCGACAAAATCGTTTGCATCGACCTCATCAAGCGCATTTTCGGCAGCCATATCGCTTTCTTCCATAGAATCCGTTTTCTTCTTCGATACAGTCTTGGTATTCTCGTCAATCTGATAGGTGTAGGTACCGTCATAGATTGTTCGCATCTCAAAACCAAACATATTCATATAGAGGCAGCACTTCTTCTGATAAATATAGATGTCCATATCGACAACAGTGGGAATATCGAGTCCCTCAGCGGCAGTTTCCTGCTCACAGTGAATTTTCATCTGAACTGCACCTTTGTCCCACTCCTCAATACGCTTTTGCAGACCGAGGGTCAGGCTTTCACCGGAATCAGTTTCCGTCGGGCTGCTGACAGCACCGGTTGTTTCCGTTGTAACCGCAGTCGTTTCGGGAGCCGAGGTTGTCTCGGTCAGCGTTGTGATTTCGGTCGTGGTTACAGATTCGGTGCTCTCTGCGGAAACCTCTTCAATCGCCGGAGCTTCGCCGGCAGAGTTTGAACTGTCGCCGCAGCCGCAAAGCAGCGCAAGGGTAAATGCAGAGATGACGCAAAGTGTTTTCTGAAATTTCATATTATTGTACTCCTCTCAGATTGAAAAATACAAAGCCGCGTACAGCGTATCACAGTACGCGGCTCCGTTCTCATAGATAAAAGCGACTGACCTGATATGGCTTATCCTTCTTTATTCGCAAGAATCCGCAGCAGCTTGCTGAGATCAGCAGGAAGAACATTGCCGTCCTGATCTATATCGGCATTGAGCTTGCCCTGCTCGGTCACACCGGTATCAGTATCCTCTGCCGCAACACGCGCAAGCATAACCGCATCCAGAACATTGACCTCATTATTGCAGTCCACATCGCCGATCAGCAGATCGCCGAACTTCGGGAATGTAGTCTCGGTTGTGGTTGTAGTCGTGGTGGTTTCCGAAACGGGCTCACCGCCAAAGTCAAAGAATTCGTTAATCTCAGAAGCAGACTGTATAATCGTCATTGCGGCATTTGCATTTCCGCCGTATTTCGATACCAGCGGTGCCAGTGCAAGCACATAGCAGCCATTGTAATCAAGCGCCGGTTCCGTACCGGTATACGCATTCTGCTCGTCATTATAATTGCCGCTCGAATCCGGGCCGCCGAGCAGTGCGCCGTAGAGTACATATTTTGCAGAGGTATTGTCAGCCGGATTTCCGGTACCGGGGTTTGCAGCACGGTGATGCGGCTTCTGCGGATAGCTGCTGCCGTAACCGATCACATAGCTGCTGAACGCGGTATTCGACTGGAGAATGCAGTCCATCTGATATTTTGCCGCAGCTTCCAGTGTGCTGTCGCCGGATCTCCAAGCGCAGCCCTGGAGCGCACAATTGTATCTCGCAGAGCCCCAGCCCCACTTCGAGCAATATTTCGAGGTGTTGAACTGATTTTCGGATGTACTGTTGATTTCCAGCTTGACTTCATTGGAATAGCGGGTGCCGTCATAGCCGAGCTCGCTGAGCAGTGCGGAATAGCCGCTGTAAACCTTACCCCAGCAGTAGAGCCAGCCGTCATAATCACCGTTGCTGTAAGATTTGTCGCCGGTCAGCGTGATCGGAGGCGTATAGCCGGAGGGCAGCACGCCCTTGTTTTCTGCGAGATCGCACCACAGCTTTGCCCATGCGTCATCATCTTTAATAGACTCGCCGCCGTTATACATATTGCCTCTGCCGGTTGCGCGATAGGAAAGATTGTTCGAGCAGAATTTACTGAGCGCTTTTGCATAGCGCAGGCATTCTGCCGCATATGCCGGATCATCCTTCGCAAATGCGAGCGAAGCAGATGCGAGACCCGCGGACATTTCGCCGGCGGAATCCGCAATCGGCGTAGAAGGGCTTGCGAAGAACACAGTGCGCTTCATGGTCTGAACCTCCGGCGACGACCATGTGTTGTGATCCTCGCCTTCGCCGGCAACCTGATCGACATACGCAATGACATTTCCGCTGGAATCCAGGAAGGTCACCTTCATGAAATAGTCACACATATTGTGCAGAATATACTTGAGGTGGGCAGTCGCCTCTGCTTTCTCAAAGGCTTCCGGATACGAGAAATAGGACCATGCCAGAGAGGTACACGCAAATCCCATTGTCGTGGAAAATTTGATGTGGTCGCCCGCGTCGTGATATCCGCCGGATGCGTCGATGGTGTCAGAGCCGTTGTTTGCCGCTTTGACGGCAGCTTTCTCGCTGTCTGTCAGCCCGGAGACATCGTTGAGGCTGACCTTTCCGTCATAGGTATGACAGTCGCCGCGCCATGTCAGCGGACCGTCTGTAATTCCGGTTCCGCAGGCATTTGCATCAAAAAAATACAAAGCCATCGCAAGAGCCTGCGTGTAGTCCGGAACTGCCGCTGAGACCGTTATCGGTGCATAACTGAAAGCCTGCGATGCAGTAGACATCACAACAGCACTCAGCACGCCGGCAAATGTGCGTTTGAGTTTTCCTGATTGGTACATAATAATCCTCCTCCTGCCCCTCTTTCGGGAGCATTTCTCTGGCATTTTATTAAAAAATGCACCTGTATTTGTATATGCGAACGCGGATACAGCCAAAAAAGGCTGTATCCGTGTCACAAACAATGATTGCAGCGCCCGGGATCCGGGCAGGCGGAGTATCCGCCGTATCAGACGGATGACTCCGAATTATTTGATGAAGTCATTGTAGCTCAGAATATTTGCCAGATACTTCAGCAGCTTGGAAAGATCCTGATTCGTGACCGCGTTGTCACCGTTTGTATCGGCATTGAGCTTACCCTGAGCAGACACACCGGTTTGCGTATCTTCAGCAGCAACACGCGCAAGCATAACAGCATCCAGAACATCAACATCGCCGTTGCAATCAACGTCACCGCGTTTGTAATTGTTCTGTCTCGGATCAGAAGAACTCGAAGAAGTAGTCGTGGTGGTCTCTTCCGGAACAGTAGCGCTTGAAGACATGGTCAGAACAGCGCTCTCAATGGTAGCGCTCGTCGGCCACCAGATTTCAAAGTGCACACTCGTAACGCCGGACGGAACCTTGAACTCAATAGTTGCTTTACCGCTGGAAGAATCAGCTTTCCAGTCTTCGGTTCCGCCCTGGAAGCTGAAGCGACCGTTGGATTCCCAGTCACCGGAGTTCGGATTCAGGACGATTGTCAGTTTCTCAGCGCCTGCAACATTGATATCATACGATGTACCGGAGCCGGAAACTTCTGCGATCTTGGTGCCGCCTGTACTCGGGCCCGGATCCGGAGAGGTTGTCGTGACATCCGGCTGGGTGTCAGTAGAACCCGGAACCACGGAGCCGGAATCATAGATTTTGGTTACGCCGTTGATGGACTTGTCGATGCTGCCGCTCTTTTTGAAGTGATAGAGACCAGCTGCTGCACCGACGAGACCTGCATTGTAGTCGATTGCGACTTCGTTGCAGACATAGTCAGCCATATTATCGTGATAATCACCGTTTGCATTGCACGGACCGCCGACGAGTGCGCCGATCAGCGGCTTTGCATTGGATCCGTACTGGCAGAACGGAGACATATGGTCACCGTTCGGATCCCAGTTATTCATATTAAACTGCGAATAGCTGGTATAACCGGAAGCGCCTCTATGATGCGCGTTTTTCGCACTGTTGCTAGCAAATCCGGTAACGTAGCAAGTGTTTGCAGGGTTCGCGCCGAGGATGTAATTCATCTGACCCTGCGCCCAGTCGGTATAGTTGCCTTGACCTTCCCTGGTTGCAACGAGTGCCATGAACTGCATAGAGCAGTTCAGTCTTGCGCTGCCCCACTTATCCATAAAGAGGTAGCCGCTGCCGCTGCATTTGCCGCCGATATAGCTGTTCGCAGCGCTCCAGTCTTTATTGACAATACCGTTCATCACGGCAGCGCCGAGGTTCGCATCGTTCCAACCGTATGCCCACCAGACGCCGATCTCTTTGACGCCTGAGCTCAGAGCGTTCTTATAGCTGCTGTCATCTGTTGCAAGAGCAAGGCATCCGGCAGCCATGGTCTGCTCGTCCTTGCACTTTTCGGACTTATAGAAGTCGGACGGACCGTCTGTTGCACACTGATTGTATCTTGTGGAGAAGTTGTAGAGTGCCTTTGCATATTTCAGATCTTCGCTGCTGCCGAAGTTCTTGGCATGCAGTGCAAGAGCAGATGCATAGTTTGCGGCAATATCGCTCGCGCCGCTGCTGGTCCAGTACATTTCATTACTGCGGGAACTCTGGCTCTCCGGCGGACCCCAGTAGCCATGGTCGACTTTGCCGTTACCCTTCTGATAAAGGAAGTTCGAGACATTATCACCGCTCAGCTTCGTGGAATTCTTAAAGAAAGTGGCGAAACGGTCAAGAATCATCTTGATATGATCTGCCTGACCGGTTGCCTCATAGGCATCCTTAAATTCCAGATAACTCAGTTCGAGTGCTGTTGCGGTATAGCCCTGCGGGAGACCGAACATTGCGTGGTCGCCTGCATCATGGAAACCGCCCGGAACAGCATCGTCCGTATGGCAGTTGCTGCGCCAGTTCATACCGGTATTGGACTGCACATCCTTGCCGCACATATTGGCGTCATAGAAGTACAGGCTGTACTGCAAAAGCCGTGCATAGTTTGCATCGGCTGCACTTGCGGTGATCGGTGCAGAAGCAAAGTTCATGCAGGCCGAGCCCATGGACAGAACGGCGCCGGTACAAATTGCGCCGAACCGTGACACGAAAGTTTTTTTCATGTGATGAATCCCCTCTCAAACAAAATAGTAATAAAATTCCAAAAATCCCTCTCATTTTTGGGTCAGGAAAATCCCGACACTTTTATTATACCTGAAAACGCTCTGTATTATATGGATATTCTATGAACTTTCCGTGAATATTCATTGAACATTTCAGGCTTTTCGGCTTTTTTCATCATCAGGATGCATAAATCAAACTATTCTGATTATTGCAATTGTCACAAAATTTCTAAAACGCAATATATTTTTATTTCGTTTGATCTATGTCTAATTTGTATTAAATCTTATGCATTATACCTTTTGTAATCATCTGTTTGCAGATTTTCCGGAAAGTTGACAATTCCGAAGTTTCGTGTTATACTGATACCGGAACGGAATCCTACTCATCATAACAAAAAGGGGAACAATATGGAACGTCAACTGTCGCCGGCTGCGCTTTGCAGCAGGATACTGGATGAAGTGCATACTGTCATTCAGGGCGCCGATCAGTCGCTCCGGCTCATTGTCACCGCGCTGTTCTGCGGCGGACATATTCTGCTCGAAGACCTGCCCGGCACCGGCAAAACTACACTTGCAAAGTCACTCGCGGCAATCACCGGGTTTTCCTTTAACCGGATTCAGTGTACGCCCGATCTGATGCCGGCGGATATCACCGGGTTTGAGACAATTGTCAGCAATGAAAGCAGCGCCTATCAGACCGTTTTCCGCAAGGGACCGGTCTTCACAAATCTGCTGCTCGCGGACGAGATCAACCGCATGGCGCCGCGCACACAGTCCGGTCTGCTGGAATGCATGGCGGAACAGCAGGTGACTTATAACGGCAGACAGTATGCACTGCCTGACCCCTTTTTCGTCATCGCTACGCAAAATCCGATCGAATTGCAGGGCACTTTCCCGCTGCCGGAAGCACAGCTCGACCGCTTCTTCATGCGTATCCGCATGGGGCATCCTTCGAGAGAGGCGGAAACCGAAATTCTCCGCAGCAGACGTCTGCAAGACCCCATTGATTCACTCCGGATCATCACCTCACCCGAACAGATCTTGCAAATCAGGCGTGCGGTACGGAATGTCAAGATTTCCGACGCAGTGCTCTCCTATCTGCTCGATCTTTCAGACGCTACCCGCAGTCATCCGCAGGTTCGTTACGGTCTCAGCACCCGTGCCGCACTGGCATTGCAGAGCGCATCGCAGTGTTATGCGGCAATTTCCGGCAGAGACTATGTGACGCCGGACGATCTCAAGGCGGTGTTCCCGGCAGTCTGTGCGCACCGGATCCGGCTGACCGGCTCGATACTCAGCGACAGCGAATCCGCAGACCGGTTCGCCGCCGATCTGCTAAACAGCGTTGAGGTACCGAAAACATGATTCTGCTGCTGGCATTCCTGATCCTCGCGGCAGTCTTTGCGACACATCTTCTGACACTGCGGCGCGGCTTCCGAAATGTCTCGTATTCGCTCCGCTTTTCACAGGATGAGGCGAATGAGGGCGATACGGTCATCCTGACCGAAACGCTTTGCAGCCGAAAGCTGCTGCCGCTCCCGTGGGTCAAGGTTGAGCTGACGACCGATTCTTCGCTTGAATTTGCATCTGAGCAGTCGTCGGTTGCTGAGGATACCCGATTCATTTCCAGCTATTTCTGCCTGCTGCCATACCGCCAAATTGAACGGAGCTGGCGCGTAAAATGCACAAAGCGCGGCATTTTTACAGTTTCCCATGCAATTCTCGTCATCAGCGACCTGTTCTCCACATCTGAGCTTTCCAAAGCATTTCCTGATGCAATTGCTAAGCTGACGGTTCTGCCCTACGCCCGCGATTCCGGCAGTCTCTCCGAAAAGATGCAGGAGATTACCGGTGATCTGATCCGGCAGCGTGCGCTGATTCCGGATCGCTTTGCGGTCTGCGGCATCCGCGAATATGCCGAAGGAGATCTGCTGCGCGATTTGTGTCTCAGCGCAACCGTGCGCTTCGGGTCGCCGATGGTCTGGCAGTACCGCGAAACCGCTTCGCAGTGCTCTGCCGTGCTGCTCAATCTTGAAACACGCGAAACAGACCGCGATGCTGTTTCCGATAAGCCGGTTTTCGAGAACTGCATCCGTCTTTGTGCAATGCTGTTCCGTACCGCTGCTGAAAAAGGACTCCCCGTCCGGTTCTGTGCAAATGCGGAAATCGAACAGCAGCCGGTCGATACCGGAACGCAGAACGCTGCCGGCTCACTGCACGGTCTGCTGCATATACTCGCCGCACTCCCCTTCCGGATTTCCGGCAAATTTTCAATTCTGCTGAATCAGGTTGCACAGGATCACCCGGTTATGATTGTGACCGCAATGATAACGGATGCTATCCGGCAATACTGTGCGGCAAATCCGCAGGCTGTTGTCTATACGCTTCGGGCGCCCAGGCCATGCGATATGCTCGAAAATATTGTTTATATCCCGTCCGATTTCTTTCAGCGAAAGGAGTAATTCCATGAAAGCATCCTATAAAATTCTGCTGCTGCTGACGGCTGCGGCGGCACTTTGTCCGATTCAGGGCTGCTCAGAAAAAAGCAGCGGCTCAGATAGTTCCTCCGCAGAAATCTCCGCTTCAGAAAACAGCGATTCATCAGAAGACAGTCCGGCAGATTCATCGGAATCCGGTTCTGACGCCTCGCAGATTTCACAGTCGGATTCAACGGCTCAGCCCGCCGGCACAGATCAGGTCAGCTCCGGCTCGGATTCGCAGAATCAATCCGCGCAGACTTCTGTAATCGTCGGCGAGGACGGCAGTACCCGTATTGTTCCTGCTTCAACGGAACTGTCCTCACAGGCGGCACCGACCCCCGGCAGCACTTCTGCCGATTCTCAGAATCAAACCGAAAAATATGATATCACGGTATCGGTTGACCGTGTCAAAGCGAAGGCGGGTCAGGAGCGCGTCCCGATTTCCATTCGGCTCTCCAACAACAGCGGCTTTGCTACCGGCGGCCTGACAGTTGACTTTGACCCTGAGCTGCATCCGGTTACGACCGATTCCGCCGGCACAATCGCATATCAGACCGGCGAGCAGATGAAAGGCTTGATGACCTACGGTACTTCCAATGAAGAAAACGGGAATCACCTCATTGCCTTTGCCTGTTTCAATCAGATTGAGAACATCACCGCAAATGATATTCTCATGACATTCTATATGAATATTCCGGCTGATGCACAGAGCGGGAAAGAATATCTCCTGAAGCTCAATATCGACTCCATTAAGAATATTGACAAAAAGGCACTGAATATTGAGGCAATCGACGGCAGCATTACAATTGAATAAAGCAAAAGCGGGTACCGGATTTCCGATACCCGCTGTTTTCATTTCTGAAGGAAATCGCAGAGTGCAGGCAGCGCTTTCATCGCCGCTTCACGCCCGGCATCGTAAACTGCCCGGAGCCTTTTGCCGCTGTGCGAAATATGCTGTACCGGAAGTGCGGCTGCCGGCCGGATCACGAATACATCTCCGCGCTGCGCCGCTTCCTCAACATACCGGATCTGCCTGTTATACATCAGATGACGGCGACCCATTGCTGCAATCAGCGCAGGATACTTCCGGTATACGCGGCGGACTGCCGGCATCATCGAATTCGGCTGCTTCTGATAGCCCTGCGGCTGGGTCAGAACGACTACATTGCGCCGGTAACCCTTATACTCAAAAAATTTCAGCGGAACCGAATCCGTAATTCCGCCGTCAAGCAGCTCTCTGCCGCCTGCATGAACAATCCGCGAAGCCAGCGGCATTGAAGCGCCTGCCCGCATCCATGCAAGCTCCTCATCGCTTGCGACGTCGCGGCAGAGATGATAGACAGCCTTGCCGGTATTGACGTCGGTCGCAACAAGATAAAACGGAATCCCGCATTTGACAAAGGTATCATTGTCGATCGGATCAAGCTGCTCCGGGATCGTGCGGTAACAGAATTCTGCGCCGTACATATCCCCTGTCAAAAGCAGCGACGGAATGCTGCAAAAACGCGGATCGTGCCGGAAGCGCAAACAATAACGCAGCGCACGCCCGGGCTGATGCGTGATGAAATTGCAGCCGAATGTCGCGCCTGCCGAGACACCGATCACACCGTCAAATGTAATGTCATGCTCCATGAAAACATCCAGTACGCCCGCGGAAAACAGTCCGCGCATTGCGCCGCCTTCCATAACAAGTCCGGTTTTCAGGTCTGTTTGCATTCCAGTATCCTCACTTTTGCGTTATTTTTTCCATGTTGAAGGTGACAATAACAAAATGATCGGGAAAAGCTCAAGGCGTCCGGCAAGCATATTAAAGATCAGCATACACTTTGAAGCACTCGAATATACATCGAAATTCGATGCAGGTCCGACCTGATTCAGACCGGGACCGATATTGTTCATCGTTGCAACGACCGCTGTAAAGTTCGTCGTCAGGTCAAGATGATCCAGCGACAGCACCAGCATATTGATCGCATAAAGCATGATGTAGCAGGCAAAGTAGACATTGACGGAGCGGATGACTTCCGATTCGACCTGATGCCCGTCCAGCTTCACTTTCTTCACCTGACGCGGGTGTGTCATGACACGCAGTTCATTGTGCATATTCTTAAATAATATGACGAACCTGGAAACTTTGATGCCGCCGCCGGTACTGCCGGCACAGGCGCCGACAAACATCAGCATGACGAGCAGTGTCCGCGAATAAGTCGGCCACTTGTCAAAATCAACGGTCGAGAAGCCGGTCGAGGACATCAGTGAACCGATCGTGAAGGAGCTGTGCATCAGCGCGTTACCGACATTCTCAAACAGATGTCTGACATTGAGCGTGATCGTGATTATGGCAAACGCGATAATCCCGAAATACACCTTCAGCTCAGTATTGAACGCCTCACGCAGCTTTTTGTGCAGCAGCAGAAAATAACAGGTAAAATTGACGCCGAACAGGAACATAAAAACGGTCACAACCCAGATACAGAACGGGTTATAAGCCATCATGCCTGCATTGGAGATGCCGAAGCCGCCGGTGCCTGCTGTTGCGACAGCAATATTGATCGCATCAAAGAGCGGCATTCCGCCGATCAGCAGAAGCACAAATTCAATCAGCGTGAGGACGAAATAGATCACATAAAGCAGCAATGCGGTCTTTCTGACACGCGGAACCAGTTTGCTGACAGAAGGTCCCGGACTCTCCGCTTTCATCAGATACATATTCTGTCCGCCTGCAAGCGGGAGAATCGCCATAATGAATACCAGAACGCCCATACCGCCGATCCAGTGCATGAAGCTGCGCCACATAATCACGCATTTCGGGAGCGAATCGAGGTCATGCAGGATGCTTGCACCGGTTGTCGTAAAACCGGAAACCGATTCAAACATAGCATCGACGAACTTCGGAATCGAGCCGCAGATATACATCGGCAGCGCGCCGAAAACAGAGAGCAGAATCCAGCTCAGCGCGACGATCACAAAGCCGTCCCGCGCACGCAGCGTTTTATCTGAGGGCTTAAACCGCGTAACCACGAAGCCGGTCACCATCAATATCAGCGCAAAGCCGCCGAAGAGCTTAATTTCATTCTCCTGATAAACCGCAGCAGTGATCGTCGGCACGACCATAAACATGCCCTCAAAAAGTGTCAGAAAACCGAGGATATAAACAGACATCCGAACATTCATGATTCAAGCAAAGCCTCCGTCAGCGGATAATTTCATTCATATCGTGCAGTCCGAGGTGATTGGACACCACAACAACGGAATCGCCGATCTGGATGGTATCGCTTCCGCGCGGGATCAGTACCTTGCGGTTCCGGACAATTGCAGCGACCAGAACGCCGGGCTTCAGATTCAGCTCCATCAGCGGTGCGCGGGTCAGCTCACATTCTGTGGTGATATTGAATTCAGCCGCTTCGACCTTTCCCTTGATAACCTGATACAGCGTCTCCAAGTTTGTGCCGATCGTTTTCTTCATCGCACGGACATAGCGGACGATGGATTCGGAGGTGATGTTCTTCGGATAGATAATTGTATCGAGATCGAGCTTCTTGATGACCTCATCAAAGTCGATCCGGTTGATTTTGGTAATGATTTTCGCATCACTGACGGACTTTGCAAACAGCGAGAGCAGGATATTTTCTTCATCGATATTGGTCAGCGAGACAAAGGCGCCTTTTTTCTCAATGCCCTCCTGCTTCAGCACTTCCTGATTGATCGCATCGGCAAAGATGACATTGACATTGGAAAGCTGCTCGGAAAGCAGATTGGCACGGTCCTCATCCTTTTCGATAACCGTAACGGAGATGCCGGATTTTTCAAGCAGACTGCAAAGATAGTGCGTGATATCACCGCCGCCTGCAATCAGCACATCGTTGACCGGCGTTGCCTTATAATTGATCTTACGGAAGAATGTGAACGCATTTTTCGGCTCTGCAATAATCGAGATGACATCGCGGGGCGCAAAGACAAAGTTGCCGTTTGCGATATACGCCTCATCGTCCCGTTCAATCGTACAAACCAGAATATCGCAGTGCAGCTTCGGCGCAATATCCTTGACCGCCATACCGCACAGCGGAGAATCTTCCGGCAGCCGGAATTTCAGCAGTTCAATTCTGCCTTTCACAAAGGTCTCGATCTTAATTGCGGACGGAAAACGCAGCACGCGGGCAATCTCTGCGGCAGCGGCATATTCCGGATTGATGACCATGGCCAGCCCGAGCTCCTCTTTCAGATAAGGTGCATCGGCATTATACTGCGGGCTGCGGACGCGGGCAATTGTCTGACAGTCGCCGGCTTTTTTTGCAATCAGGCAGCAGAGCAGATTTCGCTCATCGGAACCGGTCACCGCGATCAGCAGATCGGCTGTGTCAATGCCGGCTTCCTGCAAAACAGAATGTGTCGCACCGTTTCCGACAACGCCCATAACATCATAGCGTTCCGAGACCTCTGCGACGCGTGCGCCGCTTAGATCAACAACCGTAATATTATTTCCGGCTTCATTCAACTGCTCTGTCAGCACTCTGCCGACCTTACCGCAGCCTACAATGATGATATTCAAAGCTTATTCTTCCTCCTAAAGTCCATTGCATTCCTCAGTCATGCCGTTCATCTGCAAGGCTGAACATTTCACAGAAGCGCGCCGAAAAGGACGGTTCCCGTCCCGCAGCGTAAAAATGGCCGGTATCGCCGAAGGCATTGATGCGGAACGAAGCGATCCCCTGCCGGCGCTCCTCGGTCGTCAGAACCGTAATCGAAGCAGGCGCGGCGCAAAGCCCGTGCCAGAGCACCATCGGCGAGCATCCGATCAGATGCGCAAGCATCACACAGGATACACCAAAATGACAGAACAGACAAATTGTATCGCAGTTGGGCGCTGCGGCGCGGTACACCATGCCCTCGCGGATATAGCCGTGCCGTGCAAGCAATGCATCCAGCCCGTCATACACGCGCTGCGCCTCTTTGTCAACGCCGTATTCCTGCATCACCGCAGTTTTGCACCATTGCTCCTTGTCGTAATACATCGGCTCAGACGTCCATGCCGCAGGGAGCCAGTCCCACGGGACACGCACATCGCCGGTATCCGGGTGCAGAATCGGTGCATGAAATTCGCGCAGCCACGGGAGTATTTCCGCTTCACGGTGCATCATCTGCAAGGTGTATCCGGCGGTATCCCGCGCCCTTCCGAGCGGGGAAACATAAAAAGCACAGATATCATGCCCGCGCAGCCGCTCTGCAACACAGGCAGCCTCGGCATGACCGGTTTCCGTCAGCGTATCATGTTCATAATCGGGATCCCCGTGCCGGACGATCAACAGTTTCATATGGGGTTAATACGCGCTGCAAGGCATATCTTCCGCCTTGGCAACAGCTTCTTCGAGCGTCATATCATAGAACAGCCCCGCGCCGAAGGTTCTGCCGGATTTCGGCTGCTCGATCAGTGCGCCGACGATTACACCGGGCAGTGCGCTTTCGGGAGCATTCGGTGCGTGCGGACCGCCCAGATCGGTTCTGCACCAGCCCGGATCGGTCAGGTTTATCGCAACGCCGGTACCGGCGAGCTTCGAGCCGAGGTCAACCGTCACCTTATCAAGCGCCGCCTTGCTTGCGGAATAACCCGCCTGCTCCGGTTCGAGCCGAATGCCGCTCGTCGTATTGACAATTCTGCCGAATCCCCGCGCAATCATCTTCGGAATGAAATGATAGCAAATCATCATAGGCGAAATCGTATTGATCTGGAAGCTGACGGCGTAATCGCTGACAGGTGTCTCATAATAATCCGTGCGGTAGGCAATCTGCACGCCGGCATTGTTGAGGATGATATCCACCGGCACGCCGAGCGCATCAATCTCCGCAATCGCCTTCGTTACGGATGCCGCATCGGCAAGGTCGCATGAAACCTCATGCACCGAAACCTTTTCTGCGGCTGCCGCAGCAACAGCGGCAGTATGCTTTGTGTCGCGGCTGAGCAGAATCAGATTGCATCCCTGTTCTGCCAGTGCCAATGCGGCGAGCTTTCCGATTCCCCGGCTCGCTCCTGTGACCAATGCCCATTTTCCGCTGATATTCAGCATTCTGAGTTCCCCCCTGTTCGTTTGAATATTCATAATCAGAATGGGGCAATATATTATTGCCCCATTCAGTTTGTAGAAAAAGGTATCGCTTCGCGATGATTGATATTGGGCTCCGCCCAAACCCGCCAAAGGGACATTGTCCCTTTGGAATCCCATTATAA
>Ga0310691_10003130_pt1 | contig 20436 bp, 21 predicted proteins | sample 176DNAGHGlowgp2_FD_203887 | JGI IMG/M metagenome (GOLD analysis project Ga0310691, IMG submission 203887) | Sheep rumen microbial communities from Palmerston North, Manawatu-Wanganui, New Zealand - 1766 DNA GHGlow gp2 (v2) (version 2) | ecosystem: Host-associated > Mammals > Digestive system >...
TCCAGTGCTAGGTGCAGAACTAGTAATATTATTTAAAGAGGAGGAATGTACTATGACAAAAGATTTATCACAAGTACCTGTAACAATCATACTTTCAAATACAAGTGAAGATGAAAGAACATCTTTTAGATATTTTAGAGTTAATTTTACAGAAGTTTTAGAACCACTTGATGAAGTTATTATAACAGCAGCTTCAAGTGAAGAAGCAGCTTACTACTTAGCTTTAAATGACGAAGCTAAAAATCTATCAGTAGTAATAGATGCTTAATTTTTATGTATTAAAGTATATTAACTTTAATGAATGTGGGTAGTATTGATATATCAAGTCTGATAATCTACCTCTCAGATACTAATATTTAGTATTACCCACAGTTTAGTATTTTATGGAGGTAAAAATAAATGGAAATTAATTATGAAGCAGATTTAAAAAATCCAGTTACATTTACATTAGAAAATAAAACTGGTGAAAATAAAGCAATAAGATATTTTAGAGTTAATTTTACAGAGGTTTTAAAGCCAGCAGATAAAATCATTTTAACAGTTACAACTTCTGAGGAATTAGCATATTATACAAAATTACAAGAAGGTTTAGAAGGTAATGCAAAGACTAAAATGACTTCAAAGGACTATATTACTGCAACTCTTAAATATTTTAATGCTCCTGAATTTACAGTTGGTGACGAAGAAAGAGGTTCTGGAGAGATAATTAATAGAGGTTTTGATATTGGTAATGAAAGTATACCTGAGGATGAATATACAGCATTTTACCATAGTGTACAATATGGTGAAAGTTCGGGTAATTATAATGCAATGGCATATATAAATGATGCCAGAGTTATAACAGAGGTTTATAATAATAGAGGAGTTTTTAGATGTAAATTTGAAAATGATGTTATAACAAATAGCTATTTTGAAGAACATCAAAATTAATCTATAGTAGAGGGGGCGATATGCAATGGCAGATTACATACATAAAGATGAACTAGAGCCACAATTTAAAGATAATGATTTAGTAAAACCTCGTAGTTACCCTCGTATGGGAAAAAGAATGAAAAAGATTGTGAAATATATTGAAAATCAATTGGGTGCACAGGTTTTAGAATTAGAATTACGCCCTGAAGATATTAAAGATATAGTTACACAAGCTTTTGAGGAAATTGTACACTATATGACAGATACATATACTGTTACAGTTCCATATGCACAATGTATAGATTTATCAAAATATAATATTGATAGTGTAGAGAGTGTATTAAGAGGTCAAGATAGTTTATTAACAGGTATACCGTTTCAGATGCCTGCTATGGATTTAATGAATGTTACAGGTATGTATAATTTAGATAATTATATACAAGCATTAGAGATAAAAAGAAATTTAAATATATTGGCAACAGATATGGAATTTTATTGGGATAAACCTAATCAAAAATTATATGTATATGCTAATCCAAATTTACCTAGTTATGTAACAATCAATTTTAAACCTGAATATTATTCAGTAGAAGATATAAGAGAACAACACTGGGAAACTCAGCTTAGAAAACTTGCTTTAGGTATGACCAAAGTAGTGTTGGGGAGAATTAGAAGTAAATACACATCTAATTCAGCAAAGTATCAACTTGATGGACAAACATTATTAGCTGAGGGTAATGCAGAAATACAACAAGTAAGACAATTTTTAGATGACAATAAAGATATATTTACAGTATTAAATTAATGAAAGGAGAAGTAAAAATGTTTAATAATAAGGCAGACAAATTAGTAGAAGCTACAATGCTAGCCCTACAAGGTAAGCTAGAACTTAAAGAAAGTAAATCTTCTAATAAAAAAGCAGATAAATTTATTAGAGACTATTTTCAGCATAAATTTGATTTAGAAACATTACACAATAAATTAACTCCATTATTTAATTCTAAAAAAGATGCTGTTGAGTATTTAGCTGATAATGAAAGTAGAATTAAAAAAGAAATAAAGAAGACAGAAGGCATTGATGTTAATATTGATGAAAAAACTGCTGTATCTGTAGATAATGGTACTACTGTAGTTGAAACAGAGGATGCTACAATAATGATTACAGAACCTGAAAAACAACCTGAAGAGAGTATTGAAGCACCAGCAGATTTACCTATTGAAGAACCTGAAACAGTTGAAGTACCTACAGATGATACTATAATGCCTGAAGAAATCTTAGATGAGCCAGTTGATACAGAGTTACCAGAAGAAACAGAACCAACTATAGATGATATAGTTAATGATGATGTACCAATGGATACACCAGCTGAGGCAGAAGAAGATGATAAAGAAAAAGATGAAAGCAAAAAAGTAGAAAGTAAATCAAAAAAAGAAGAAACATTAGGTTATCACGCAGGTATGTGCCCTAATTGTAAAAGTGATGATTTAAGTTATGAAGAGCCAATTGTATATGAAGATGGTATGGAATATCCATTCCATTGCAATAGTTGTGATGCAGATGGTGTAGAAAGATATAACATTGATTATGTAGAAAGTGAAACAAATGAGTTAGAAGAAAATAAAAAAGTTGAAGCTAAAGATGGAAAATGCAAAGAACCAAAAACTGAAAATGTTGAAATAGAGGTATCTGACGATGGTAAGGAAATTGAGGTTACTACAGATGACCACGAAGAAGTAGAAGTTAAAGATGAAACATCAGATGAAACTGATGATGAAGAAGAACTTTCTGTACCAGAAGATGGTAATGAAAACATTGAAGGTGAAGAAATCATTGATGATGAAGTAGATGAGTGTAAGAAAATTACAGAAGATGTAACAAATTATAACGGTGCTTATGGTTATTTTGCTGATATAACTAGAGAAGTAGCACAAAATATAGATAATTTAAATAAAGATACAAAATATCAAGACGCTATAGCTGATGATAAAAAATTAGAATTAGTTATAGATAGTATAATGGATGATGATGAGCTATGGAATACTCTACAAGAAACTATAGTATATTATATAGATGAACTTATTGCAGGAAATCTAAATGAAAGTAAAAAGGTCGAGAGTAAGGCAAATTTGTCAGTTAAAGATTTAACAAAAGACCAAAGAATTGAATTAAAACAAAATTATTTAACACAAAAATATAGTAAGAGCGGAAAATCACCATCTTACGGAGAATTAGCTGATGTAGATAATCTTGTTACAGACAAAGAATTAGATGATGAATATGCTAATACTGTATTCTGTAATGATGATTTTATGTGTTCAATGGGAGAAAGTAAAAAGGTAGAAGATACAGATTATGCTTTAGAGCCAAGATATGCAAGTGCTAAATCTTTTTATGGTAAAGCGAGAGTAAGACAGAAAGATAATGGGGATGAAGAATTATATTCATATGGTACACACGTTGGTGGTATGAGAAATGGAAAACCATATTCTAAAGGTAAGTTCTCAAGTACAACATCAAGACATCAAGCAGAGTATTTTAAACAAAAAGGTGTTGACCCTAAAAAAGTTGATGTAGAAGAAGGAAAAACTTGTAAAGAATGTGATGAGAAGCTTGAAGCATTTAAGGCTAAATCAAGAGCTAATAGAAAAGCCACATTTGAGGCTAAAAGAGTTAAAAAGACTGAAAATGTGGAAACAGATGATGCTAGAGATTTAGGTATTACAGAAGGCGTACCAAAAACAGAAGAACCTGTACCAAATACAACAGAAGTAAAAACAGAAAATAGATTAAAATTTGCTGGTAAAACATTTAATGAAGCTTTAACTAAATTTTTTAAATCACAATATAAAACAGTAGAGAGTGTTAAGGTAACAAAAATAGCTCAAAACAAAAATGGTGATTTAAAAATAGAAGCAAACTTAATTAATATGACAAAGAAATCAAAAGATATATGCTTAGAAATGTTAAAGGCACAAAGTGGAAAATCTTTTATTAAATATACTTTAAAAGAATCTAAAGGTTTAATGAAAGAACATAAGGTTAATGATAGTAAAATTACAATGATGACATTCAAAAATAAACAAAATATTTTAGAATGTAGATATTTATTAAAAAAATAAATATAAGAAAGGAGATAGTTAAAAATGGCATTTATAAATATTACAACAAATAACCTATCAAGAGGTTTAGTTAATGCACCAACATTCGATGACAACTGGGTATATGTACCTCGGAACAGCTATTAAAGGTGACTGGTCAAGACCTGTTCCAATACGTTCATTACAAGAATTTAAAGATAAATTTGGTCCATACGGTCCTGAAGGCTCTATAACATATGATTATGTTGGTGGTTTATTAAGTGCAGGATTACCTGTATTATTCCAAAGAATTGCTTGTAAAGGTCAAGCTAATGTTGTATGGTCACATTATATACCAGAAGTATCAAGTAATACACCTAGAGCTAAATGTGCTAATTATACAATTTCTCACAATGTTACATCTGAAACAAGAGTTGATGATTGTATAGTTGAAGAGAAATTCGGTGGAACATATGGAAATAATATGAATTTTAATATTAAATTCAAAAGTGACGAAGCAACACTTGTAATAACTGTAAGACACGGTAATACAGTTATAGAAAAGACGGAAATTGTTACGATAGATAGAGATGATACAACACATAATCAAAAATTAGCTGTTATAAACGCTATAAACTCAATTGAATTAGAAACTATAAATATTAGTGCTCCTGTAGAAATAGACCCTGAAACTGGAACATATAAAGAAGAGGCAATTGATGAATTTGAAATTCCTCTAACAGGAACAGAGACTGACACTGAAACAGGAAATGAATATGATGCATATCCAGAATTAGCTGGAGGTACAGATTTTGATGAAGCATTAGTTCCAGCAGAAATACCAGAATTAATTTATCCAAAATTAACAGATAAATTATTATATTATCCAAAATTTATTACTTCTGGTGGATATACTGATAATTTACCTTCTTCTAAAACTATAGGAGAAGCAATGAAAAATCTAACAACAGCTAGACAAGACTGTAGAGCATTAATAGATTTACCATTAGGAACTAAAATGGAAGACCAACAAACTTATGCAAACGTATATACATATAGTCAATTCGCATCAAATGGATTAATTCCAAGTGCTAGTATATGTGCTCCTTGGGTATATATGCAAATTGGTTCTACTACAATGTGGACACCTCCATCATTCGTATTTTTATCATTAGTTGGTGGAAGTCTAAGTAATGGAAGTACTGCTTATACACCAAAAGCAGGTTTAACAAGTGGTAGAATATCTGGAATAATAAAACCTGAATTTGAAATTGGTTCTGATATAGCAGAAGAATGGCAAAAAGAAGGTACTGCAAACATTAATCCTATAATGAGGTTACAAAGTGGTAACTATGTATTAGGTGGAAATTCTACATTATTGAAAATAGAAGAAGATGAAGTTAATGCATTTAATGAAAGTAGTGCTGATTTAGCAATAATTGAAATTAGAAGATTTGTATATAATCTAGCAACAGAACTTCAATATCAATATAATAATGCAGATGCATTTGAGAATTTCTCAATTAGTACATCTAAATTCTTAGATACAATGGCATCTAATGGAGCTGTAAATAACTATACAATAGCTAATGTAAGTACAGAAGATGCACCAAGAACATTAAAGATAAAACTTGATGTTTGGGTAACTCCAACAATTAAGAGAATTGAAATTTATCTTAATGTTGCATATGGAAATATAAGTTTTGTAACTGGAGGTGAAGGATAATTATGGCAGAAAAAGCATCTTATGGAGAAATAGTATTACAAGATAGTAATACAAAAATTGATGGAAATAATATAACAAAATATTTAGGTACATCATATATTTTAAATAATAAAGCAGATTTTGAACCACGGAAGAACCTCAGACTTTATATTTAAAGTTAAATTTACTAGAGATTTATATGATATGAATGGTAATTATGTAGCAAGTAAGTCTGAAGCATCAGAAACACTAGCATTGTCATTAAGAGACTTCACAGGACCATCTATGACTGTAGATACTTTATCAATTAGAACTGGTAATGGTATAGTTAATTATGCTGGAGTACCAAATATCGGAAATTCACCAATAAGTTTCACAGACTATATTGGTAAGAAAACAGAATATATATTACTTGCTTGGTATGCAATGTGTCATAACCCTATGACTGATAAAATAGGTTTCAAAGAATATTATGCTCAAGATGGTATATTATTTAAATGGGCACCAAATGGTACAAGACAAATAAGCTGGTGGTTATTAGGTTGCTGGATTAATGAATATAGTCAAGGACAATTTAGTAGACAAAATCCTGATTTAAGACAATTTAGTACAACAATTATATATGATAAGTGTACACCATATGGTAAGCCAGACTTTCCAAGTTGGGTTCCAAGTGGTACAGACCCTTATACTATATATACTTCAACTAATTATCTTGGTACACAATCTAATACACTTCATAATGGATAAAAATATAGAGAGACTTAAATGTCTCTCTTTTTAATTTATGTAAAATATTAATAAGTAGAAAGATATTTTACGGAGGTAGATAGAATTGAATATTGCTAATAATAATGATAATGCTGGATTATTAGATAATTTAAGTGAAGAAGAAAAGGCTATTGTTAGGCAGATACTTTTAGATGTCTCTGAAAAAGGTAAATCGGATGAATTAACTAATTTATATTATGAAGATTATGAAGAAATACCTGTTGATTTAGAGACTTTTTTGAGTGATGAACAGTATCTTGGTAAATATACTAATTACGGTAAAGATATATATGATACGTGGAGGAAAGAACTTCATTTTGTGCATAACCCAATTAACTTCGTAGACCAATGGGCAATAACAGGAAGTACTCGGCACAGGAAAATCTACAGTAGCAGCATATTCTTTATGTTATGAATTGTATAAACTTATGTGTTTAAAAAATCCAAATAGATTTTATTTGAACGCCAATGAGACAATATGGTTTCTATTTTTCAATGTTACATTGAAGATGGCGGAAAAAACTATGTGGGGAAAAGTACAGAAGGCTTTACAAATGAGTCCTTGGTTTATGGAAAGAGGAACTGTAACAGGTAGAACAAATTTAGTATATCAACCAAATAAGGATATTAAATTAGATATTGGTTCTACTGAAGAACACGCATTATCTATAGCTGTTATGTATGCCGCTATGGATGAGATGTCTTTTGGTGAAAATGACAATGTTGAATATCTACAGACAGGTATGATGGCAATTTATAATCAATTATATTTGCGTTTATCATCTCGTTTTATGCGTGGTGGTCGTATACAAGGTAGAATGTATTTAGTATCATCAGCTAAATCTACAAATGCTGTATTAGAAAGTTTTATTAGAGATAATGAAGGACAACCTCGGAATGCACGTTAGTCGTTATAAACAATGGGAAGTATTACCTGCATCCAAATTTAGTGGTAAGTGGTTTAAATTTGCTGTAGGAAATGAACTATTGGAGAGCACAATAATAGGAACAGATTATACAGAAGAACAGCTAAAAGAATATGAGAAACAAGGTTATGAGGTTATAGACATACCTCTTGAAATGTTGCACAGATTTGAAATGGATATGAACAGAACACTTATAGATACTTGTGGTATAGCTGTACAATCAAGTTACAAATATATACCATATAAAATAGTACAGCCTTGTTTAGGTACCGGTTCTAACCCATTTAAAAAAGAGATATTAAAAATAGGACTAAAAGATTCTTATCAAATTAAAGACTTTTTTATACCTGAATTAGTGCCTGAAATAATATATACTAAAAAGATATATATACACTGCGACTTATCTAAAACAGGTGATATGACTGGTATAAGTGCCGTTGCAGTATTGGGTTATAAAAATCAAGAACGATTTGATAATACAGGAGAAAATAGTACATTAAAAGAAATAGTATTTAGGCACGTATTTAGTGTAGGGTTGCAGTGTCCACCTAATGATGAATTAAGTATGATAAAGGTAAAAGATTTTCTTCACTATTTAAAGTTTGATTTAGGTTGGAATATAGTTGGAGTCAGTTGTGATGGTTATCAATCTTTAATGTTATTACAAAGCTTAAAAATTGATGGGTTTGATGCAAAAGAAGTATCTATGGATATTATAAATAGTAAATCTAAAGAATGTGTGGGTTATACTACATTTAGAAATACATTAGTAGAACAGCGTATTAAATTATTAGATTTATATGAATTAACTAGAGAAATAACTAATTTAGAGAAAAATGAAGCAACTGGGCGTATAGACCATCCAAAGCAATCTGTAAAAGTGTTGGCTGATGGTACAAAAGTAAAATCTGTAGGAAAAGATATTAGTGATAGTTTAGGTGGTGCTGTGTATAATGCAACATTATCTGTGAATATAGATGAATTAGATTTTTTAAATGGTGTGACAATAGCAGATAGTAGTATGGTATTAAATACATCAGGTAATTTAGCAGAGCAATACTTTGGTATATCTACAAATGCAGATGGGTCTGTAAGAATGTTACCAAAAAGTGCCAAAGAATATAATGAACAATTGAATGTAGATATACAAAAAGAAATTCAAAATTCTCAAGGTATTTTAAAGAAAATTAAAGATACTAATCCTAAAACTAAATTATCAGACCAACAATTATTGGATTTATATGGTGAAACAATGAATGATGGATTTATTATATTTTAATAAAAAGTAAAATATTAATGTAAGTAAAAATATTATTTATATGGAGGTAGAAATTATGGAAGAGAATAAAGAAATCTTACCAGATGTTAGAAACATCAAATCACAAGAAAGTTATACGTTACCTAGTAAGGGGCTAGTATATAAACCAGAGGATAATATACCAGCATCAATCACATTGAGACGTATGACAACTAAAGAGGAAAAAATGAGATTACGTAGTGACGGAGAAGAGAAAATCAGAAGAGATATATTACAGGCGTGTATTCAAGATAATATAGATGCAAATGTATTAAAATTAGAGGATGCGAACTTTTTATTATTTAGATTAAGAGCACTAAGTTTATTAGATGATACATATAAAGTAAGAGTAATCTGCCCAAACTGTAATACACAATTTATACATCAATTAAATTTAAGTGAAGTTCCTATTAAATATATGGAAGAAGATAAATTAAACGGGTTTAAAATAGAATTGCCTATATCTAAGGCTAAAATTGATTTCAAATTACCATCAATAGGAGACATAATAATTATGGGTGATAGAATAAGAGATTATTTAGAAAGATACCCAAACGCAGATAGAAGTGAAATGCTATATACATTATCATCTATGCTATATATAGATAAAGTAAATGGGCAAGAGATGTTATCTGAAGTCTTAGAAAATTATTTAGATGAATTAGATATATTAGATAACAGGGCAATTAAAGATATTATAAGTAATTTGGATGGTTTATATGGATTTGAAGAAAATTTACAATGTGAATGTCCTAACTGTAAAGAGGTAGTAACACACGGATTACCAATAACATCAGAATTATTTAATCCCAGTAAGTAACCTCGATATTGATGAAAGAACTAAAGAGCGTATTAGACAATTTAATAAAGAGGATGTAGAAAATATAATGACTCAGCAAATAATAATAAGTCAATTATCTAGTGGTATAACATATCAAGATACTGAGAATATGGATGAGTATGAAAGAGTTTTTATAATTAAAAAATTGATAGCAATGAAAAAAGAAGAAATAGAAGCTCGTAAAGAAGCTATGAAAAATGTAGGTAAACAATAAAAGAAGAGTTTAATTACTCTTCTTTATTTTTTGTATGTTCATATGTATATTTAGCTAAATTTTCTGAGTCTGTTTTAATATCTCTGTAATAATTTTTAAGTATGGTTTTCAACATAATTATTCCTATTAGAGATATTGGTAATAAAGCAATGCCTATTATCTTTAAAATAGCTGGTGCCTCTGTAAAAGATAATGGTATACCAAATGATATAGATATAAGTATTCCAGCCACACAAAGTGATTTAAGATTGTTAAGTGTATTAGATGCATTGATTTTTTCAATACATTTATCTTTTAAAGAGTTAAATTCGATATATTCAGGTGAACCATATTCAAAATGATTGTGATTTGTTAATACATCTAGCTGTATTTTACTCCAAGGGTCAATATTTGTAGTATTGTTCTGTACTGGAGCAGTATTTTTAGCTAGTTGCTCTAATGCTGTTGCTTGTTCGTATAGCATCATATCTCTTTCGTAGTTAAATAATCTTTCATTAGACTCCATTTTATCATATTTTATATCAAATAAGCTTGGTTTGAAAATCATTTTAATCATCTCCTTCTTTAACTTAATTATCTCCTTTAAAATCCAATACTTTTCCTCTAATTATATTATACCATATTTTATGGTTTTTGTCAACCATTTTTAATATATGTAAATAATCAGTTTAATTGATGGTTTTAGGTAGTTGTAAAATATTAATGAGAAATTATATAGATGGAGATGTATTATGGCTGAATTAGGAAATTTTAATTTAAAAACAATGCAACAAATTGTCAAAATATTAAATGAGGCTGTAGATAAAGTAGAAAAACTTGGTCATAATGTAGATAAAGCAAAAAAAGTAGCCTCTGAATATAATGCAATATTAAAAAATATGGGTGTTGATTTAAAACTAAACTCAAAAAATTTAGATGCAACCCTAGATAAATGTAATGTTCGTTTAAATTATATGAAAAAATTAGCTAAAGAAGAGGAAGCACAAGCTAAACGTCAAGCTAGATTAAATGAACTGACTGAACACGGAAATAGTATATATGCTGAATATTATGAGAGAGTAAGTGATTTAACACAGGGCATAAATAAAGCACAGCAAGAATATATTAAAGGTAATGGAGATGCAGTTAAACTTGAAAATACAATATTAAGTAAGCTTAGAGAAAAACAGGATATTTTAAATACTATACAAGAAAGTGAACGCAAAAATAATGCTATAAAGTCCACTAAGCAAGATGCAGTATACTCTCTTTTAGGTACTAATGCTCAAAATGTTCAAGATGTAAAAGATGGTACATATATACTAAAAACTGCTGTAAAGGTATTTAGTAAAGCTGTAGATGTGTTTAAACAAGCTGTTGAAGATGGTGTTAGAGCTAATTATGAATCGACTGAGAATACTTTAAATCGTATAGTAGCAAACAATTCAGCTGGAGGAAGATTTAGTTGGAATAGAGGAAGTTTTGGTATAGGTGGTAAATCCTATACAGGTTATAAACAAATAAATAATGCTGTTGTAGACCAACTAAATGGAGATAACTTATATAATAATATAGGAAATACTGCAATTGTAGAAGCTGCAGCCAAATTAACTAATGAGGGTGGATTTGGATTAGAAGAAGCTATTGCTAAAGGCTACCAAGATACTGTTATAAAGTATGTTGTACCATATTTAGATACTACGACAGAGGCTTTTGATAGTTTAGAAATGTTAATGCCACGGAATTTCAAAAAATGTAGCGGCTATTAATATATCTACAAGAGACCAATTTGGTGAAAGTCAATATTTAAGTAAACATACAAATGACCTTATTGAATTAATGCGACCAGTTGCAATGCAGGCAAATAAAGAATTATATAGTGATGTTTATCAAAATATAGCCAATCAAGCACAAGCTATGGTCAGTTCGGGATATTTGGATGAGGGCGAAGTTCAGAGCTATGTAAATAAGGCATTTGATTTATATATGAATCCAACATTAGGAATGCAAAGTGGTTCGGTTTCTGATAAAATGACAATATTAAGTGCTGTACAAAACGGTGGTATAGATAATCCTGCATCGTATTTACAAGGACTAAGAAGTACAACTACTTTTGCTAAAAATACTGCTGGTGGAAATACTTGGGCTATGGGAGCTATTCAAAATGCTTGGGGTACACAAAATTTAAGGATGGTTAATGCATCTAAAGACGGAGATGTTACAAAATCATTAGAAAAAACATCTAATAAAACTCAAGATGAGTTAGATAGAATTTATACTAATCAAGTAAAAAATGCTGATGATTTTAATACAACCTCACAAAAATGGTCTACTTGGTTTGAAAATGCTACCACTTGGATAGGTGATATAAAAGCATCTATTGGAGATAAAATGTGGAATATTGGTAAAGTTATAATTGAAGGTATTGTTGGAGGTATTACAGCTTGGATAGGAGCCAAAGTAATTGGTGGCGTTATTGGTAAAGGTATAGGAGCATTAGCTGGTTCAAGTGCTGGAGGTACAGGTGCTGGTATATTGGCAGGGGGTTCTACAGCTGGTATTGCATTAGGTGTAATAGGTGCAACAGCATTAGCTGCTATAGGTGCAACAATTGCACAGAAAGAAGCTGATAAATCATCGAATGAACACGGAGCTAAGGTAGTTAATGAAACTCTCGGTTCAATAGGTATTACAGGTGAAGATGCTGAATTGTCTAGTAATAAGACAATAGGAGCATTAGTTGGTGCTTTAAATGATAGAAATGGTTTTCAAAAAGGTTGGGGTAATGTAACAAGCGGTACAAGTATGCTTTTTTCAAAAATATTTCAAGGAGAGAATGACCAAGCAAAAAATTATATTCAATGGATGTTAACCTCTGATATTTTTGAAAATCTAAATGATACTTCTAAATATGTAGCAATATTAACATTAGCTATGGAGTATGCTAACCAAAATAGACTTGATGCATTTAATAAAGGTATTCAAGAATTTGGTCAAAAAGATTTTAATATAGCATCAAATGAAGATTTAGGTAAAGCTGTTATAGCTACAGGGCTTAATAAATCAACTTTTGAAGCAGTGGGTAAAAAACTTAAAAAAGCCGGTTGGAATTTAGATGGTAAGATGTTTGAAGATATAAATGCTGAAAAGTTTGGTTTGAAAGGAATAAATGGTTTCAGACAAGGGTTGGCTAAAGTGCCATATGACGATTATCCAGCAGTATTACACGAGGGAGAAGCAGTATTAACTTCAAGTACAGCAAATGAATTAAGGAATTTGTTATCAGAATATAGAGCAAATAATCAAGCAGTAATAACATTAGATACTACAATACAAAATCAAACAGTAGCTTTAGTAAGTAAATTGGACGAAGTAGTATCAGCAATAAATGCTACAGGTACAGTAGGTGGGGCATCTACATCAGCCATAGACCAAGCAAATGCTTTAAGTAAATTACAATATAGTATGACACACCTAACAAGTACAAAAAGTTTATTTTAATTAGGGGTAATGAGATAATATGAATATTAGATTTGGAATGAATAATTTTTATACTAGATATTTAAAAAGATTTTTAAATAGTGAATATCAACAATCATCTAATATATTGGGTAGTTTTGATAAAAATGATTTAAATGCATTAGTAAATTATTTAGATTTACCTAATACTGAAACTATCTTTGAAGTTCAAAAAGGAATTGTTTTAAAATTTCCTGAATTAAAAACTTTATTTAATATGGTATTAGAAGAAGACAAGATTGTATTTAAGGGTAAAGAAATATCTAGTAGAATATCAGAATTTTTACAAGATAATTTAGATGATATAAAAGAATACTGTGCAAGTATGGGTTGGAAAGTTATATCTGCTAATAGTTGGTATGATGAAAATTTTGATATAAATAGTGATGGTGCTATAAATGAATTAGATAGACGAATAATAGGAGATATAGCTAATAATGGTACGGTATATGATGATGATATTATGAAAAAAGCCGATTTAAATATGGATGGGTTTATTAATCAAGAAGATATTACATTATTAGATAATTATTTAGTGGAATATAGAATATCATTAGTAATTGCAAGTGAAGGAAGAAAAAATATTTTTCCTAACGAAGATATGAAAGTATTTGTTAATATGTTTAACGGTGATTTTATGTATGATTATGCAATTAGAGATGATGAAGGGGAACGGCACTGATAATACAGTTCATCCTGTATCAACAGGTAAATATAAAGTTGGTTTATTTAGATGTAAACCTCGGACAAAAATTAACAATAGCTCATAATTGTAATGATGATAGTACACCGTCCAGATTAGTTATAGGTTGTACAACATCTGTATTAAGGTCTGATATTGCTGGAGAATTATTAACTAATGTAGTAGATGTAGAAATTAAAGCTCGGTGAATATATAGAATATACAACAACCATAGATGAAAATAGAGAATTAAAAACAAATGATGCAAAATGGGTATGTATACAAGTACCATCAGACTATGAGAGTCAAATAGGTATGGAAAATAAAACAGTATATTTAGATGTAGGTGATATTAATTTTGATGGTAAAATTGATAATGAAGATTATATTATATTGGCTCAATATACAGCTACGGGACCGAATGCAGATAAACTGCCTTATAATAAAGCAAACTGGACACCTACAGATAAACAACTATTAGTAATGAATTGTAAGCAAGATAATGAATATAACATAAATAACATAAACGTAGATGATGCTGTGTATTTATATAATTATATAAATGATATAGGAAGTATAATAGATTTAGGAGTAGCACCCTATACTATTCAAGTCAATGCAGAGAATTATAAAACTAAAAATGTAGGTAATTTGTTAATTATTGATGGGCATTATGATAAAACAGTAAATATACCATTTAATGAATTTGTTACAGATGGATGGGCTATACACGATAAATTTTTCAATTATTTATTTGGTATGGCAATTCATAAATATAGTAATACAGAAAATATAACATATCTTCAAAAGCTACTTAAAGAAGCATTCCCCGAATATAGTGATGATATAGTAACCTTCCAAACTGGAGTATATACTAAAAAGATGCGTGAATTATTAAAAAAATATCAATTACAACAGGTGTTGTGTGATAAAGGTGATTTAAATAATGATAATAAATTAACTAATGCAGATTTAGTTTTAATGCAAAATTATATTACAGATAGTGCTGATTATACAAAGGTATATAAATATATAGAAGACCCAATAGAAAATCCATTAACACCCGAAGAAATTGAAGCATTAGATAGAGATGGGGATGGTAAAATAACTGCACACGATTTAATGTTGATTGATGCTGAATTAAGTGCTGTATATTCTGCTACACTAAGAACTAGAGCAGATATAGATGGCAATATGTATGTTGATGATTTTGATTATTATTTATTAGACCAAGTAATACAAAATGGGTCAGTTACATATGAAGATGAACGTGGTAGAACTATTACAACAGATTTAAAAAAATATAAAATACCATTTCAATTAGGTTGGCTAGATGTTCAAACAGAAAAATTTTTAGAATTTGGAGTTAATGATATGGGGGATATTTCGGAGGTGAGTAAGTAATATATGCAAAAATTTAATAAAACTAATGTACATAATTATTATAGTACAATTAAATCAAATTTAGCTAAGAATAAATATTCAGCTCCTGCTGGTTATAATGGTTTAACAGGATTTAAAGCTTGGGAATGTTATATGTTGGTTAAGTTTGGAAATAATGGTAATTTTAATGTTTCTGGTGATAATCAATATTTATTAGAATTACCATTATATCCAGAGCAAGTAACTGAAAGCATTTCTGCTGAATGGGCTACCCAAAAAGTATTAGGTAGGTCTGCTCCATTATCAGCATACGCTGGTACAAGTTTAAAATCAGTTAATTTCAGTTTAGACTTGCATAGGGATTTACTTACAGGTAGTTTTGGATTAAATGAGAGTGAAGCTAAAGCCTTGGGATTTATTGGTAATGGAAAACATTTAGATGCAGATGGTAATATAGAGAAAGATTATACACAAATAGCAGGGTATCAAAAAGAAACAGCAGCAGGACCATTTGCAACTAGAACTTGGTATGTTAATGCAAATAAAATGTTACAAATAGCTTGTTATCCACAATACACATCTAAAGGGTTAATACCTCCAACAACATATTTTATATTTGGACAAATGATATTAAAGGGATATGTTACAAGTTATCAAACTGAATGGAAAAAACCTATAATAAATACATTTTATGGATGGAATAGTGTAAGTATAAGTATGGAATGCTATCCTGATAGTATTATATCAGCTAGAGATATAATATCAAATACAGGAGCGGCAAGTACACAAAATACATATAATACAAAATATCCAACAAGTGTAAGTAACAAGAGTAATGTTATGAATAGGGAGGATACAATGAATAGAAGCAATGCTAGAACAGTTGCGGCAGGAGCAAACAATACAGGCACTCCACGGCGGACAAGTATCAGATACATAAAGGAGGTAATATAAATGTCAAAGAAAACAAAATTTACAGTAGAATATTTAGGTAATATGTCACCAGAATATTTAGCAGGGGAGCGAGATATATATTTCGGTGTTGAGTACCAACCTAAAATAATATATAAAAATGAAAGTAGATATAAAAATCGTAGAACTATTTTTAATATCGATGATAATAAGACATATCACGAGAGTTCGGTTAGATATTACATTCCTACATCTGAAGCTGATGAATATTATACAGTAACAGATGCTGATGAAGGTAGATTAGATATTGTTGCTATGAATGTTTATGGAACAGCAAGATTCTGGTGGATTATAGCATCTTTTAATAATATAAAAGACCCATTTGATGTTGCAAGTGGAACTGTATTAATTATTCCTCCTAAACATTCATTATATTTGTCTGGAGGTGTATTAAGTGGCTAATAATTTTACACGTAGTCCGATAAATGTGACGGCTACATTCGATACTAATTCTATGTTAAAAAGATATAAAAATATGTTGACAAATGTATCTGAAATGATAAATAAAGATGGTTATATCTATAGTGTATGGATATATTTCCAAATAGGATTAAATGAAAAAAATTCTGTTAAATTTAATACAGCTACACAAAATATTAAACAAAATTTAATTGCTAGTTTAAATATTGATAAAACAGGTGCAGGAGTTGCTAATTCCTTTACATTGAATATTCAGTATGACCCATTTAATTATGGGCAGAATACTAAAGATACAATAGAATTATTAGAGGAATTCATAGCAAATGCAATGGCAGAAAATTTTGATAGTGACACTACTGCGTGTAGAGGTAAAATCCAATATGGATATAATTCCACATCTGATAATACATTAGTTTCACCTCTATATGAATTTTTCTTAACATCTGCTACTACAGATATTATGGTAGATAGTGGTATAATAACTTATACCTTTACTGGAACGTCTGTAATAGCGTCAGATTGCGATTATACTACAACATATCCTGCAATTAATAAAGTGCCGGTATTAAAAGTTGTTGCAGAAACACTTTATAAATATTATGGAGATAGTAATAATAAACCCGATTGTATAAAATCTAGTAATATTACACCGGAAGAAAATGATTATAAATATAGAATTGATATTGATACAAATTTAATGAATAGTTCGGAAGAGGTAGAAGAGGAAGAAGTTAAATCTGATACATTATCTCCTATAATGTATTGTAAAAATCTTTTGGATAAATATCCATTAACTAAGGCGGAAAAAGCTAGTGGGCTTTATGAGAATTTAGATGAGAAAAGTGTAAATTTACAACCTAAATGGATACTTAGTATGACTGACCAAGCAGGAGCTAAAGCTATTCATATAACTCATATGGCACCTAAGAGCACTAAATCAAATTCAGTTGAGACCTATACAGAAAAAAATCCATTAAGTTTAAATTATACATTTACTTGGGGAGTAAAGACTTCGTCTGGAACACCTGTAAAAAGTTTAGTTGTTGGTTGGAAACCTGAAGTTGATTTATATACATACTTGATAAGAAAAGCGTTGGTTAAACGTCATAATAGATTAAAACAATTAGCGATGGAAGAAGATGACCCGAATGGTGAATACAATCAAAAATATAACTTAGTTGCAGAAAGTATACAGGATACATTTAGAGAGATGTATAATGCAGAAATACAATTAGTGGGTATCCCAGCAGACCCACCACTAACCGCAGAGGTTACAATAGAGCCATATATTTTAGAGTCAGTAAGCAGAACTGCTGGTGTATATATTATTACAGGAGCTTCAGATACAATAAGTACAAGAGGAACATATGTATCAAATTTAAAACTATTTAGAGTTAGAAGTACCGAGGCTCGTTATGATGATATTTTAAATAAACAAAATACAGCTACAAGTACAACTGCAAATACAACTGCAAATAATACATATACAAATAAAACAGCTCCTACTGGATTTGTAGGTCCTGTTATTTGGGATGAAACGGATAGTAGGTCTGGTAGTACAACTTATACACGTGAAGTACAACCTAGTGAAATACAAAAACTGATTGGAAATGTTACTATTGTAAATAGTACAACAGCTAGTAAACAAAAAGAAACACAATCGGTATTAAGTCAGTATAAATCGCAAACTGGATTGATAAATACTAATATGGGTGTAAGTATGATAACTGTAAAGAAATAATGAGGTGATAATAATTGTTAGTTGCAAATAAATCAGATTATAATAATAATATATATTATGGAATAGTAGTTAACACAGATAGTAGTGATGACCCTAATGAAAATGCATCTGATAGAGTACAAATATATATACCGTCAATGCAATATGAATATAATGATAAATATGAGGCGTATATGAATAGTAGTAATAAAACTACGGAAGAAGATTTTAATGTATATCCTTGGGCATCCACTTTAAAAAAAGATTTAAAAGTTGGAGATGAAATATATGGTAGTTTTATTAATAATGATAGTGGACAGTATATTGTTTTAGGGCAAGCAGGTGGTATATCAACTGCTTCCAAAAATAATAAAACAGATGATAATAATGATAATGAAAATGGCGGAGGTAATACTAATGATTTATCTAATTCCGACTTATTAGATTTAATAATGCCAATTATTTTGCGATATGAAGTCGGTTTAACTGATTTAAGTGCTTGGGGTAAAAATAATATACCGGATAGTTATTATCAAAATATAACATTACACGATGGGGATAGTACGAATTGTTGGGCTATAGGATTAATACAATGGAATGGTGCTGATGCATTCGATATAATGTATAGATGCTGTAAAGCTAGTGGGGATAAGTGGAAAGACGATTTACCAAGTAATGAAACATTATATAAAGCTTTAAAATCCGCTATAAGTAGCTCGAAGCCATCAAAATATAGAGGTAATTTTGCTAAAAATTATAATCCGACTGAAGGAAGTAATTTATATAAGGGTATAAAAAAGATATTAGCTTATAAAACATCGAAACAAGCCCAAAGAGAATATGCTAAAGAGTATACTGGAAAAACAGTAACTATGTTACAAAATGCAGGAGTAGATAATCCAGCTATATTAATTTACTTGGCAGATTTAATGAACCAATATGGTACTGGTTTATCTGAAACTAAAAAAGTTGCAGTGAATGCTTGTAAAGAAACAAAAAAGAATTATATGCAACAATTAGATTTAGTTGTAAAAAAAGTTAAAACATTTGCAACATATAAAGATTATGAAACTAGACGTACAGGAGTGTATAATTATATCAAAAATCTATATAATAAAGGCAAATTAACAAGTGATTTAACAAAAAAGAGCAATAGTAAAGATAGTCCATATATAGGAACATATAGATTGCCATTTGATAAATTATATGATGTATCATTTAAATACCATCAAATTTATAAAAAAACCGGAAAACCACATAGAGGAGTTGATTTTAGATGCCCATCTGGTACAAAATTATATGCGTGTACAGATGGTACAATAGATAGTTATGATAGTAATAAGGGCACTACTTATGCAGGAAATAGTAAAAATGATACGTACTGGTATGGACATTTTTGTGTCATACACGCTGACGATGGTAATCATATATTATACGGTCATATGAAAGAAACTGCTGGTAAAAAAGGTAAAATTAAAAAAGGTGATTATATAGGTAAAAGTGATAATACAGGAAATTCTTTTGGAGCTCATTTACATTTTGAAGTTAGAAAGTCTAAAACTTATGGAACCGAAATTGACCCTATGCCTTATTTAGGATTAGATAGCAGTGGTAATAAATTACCATCATCTAAAAATGGTACAGAATTAGTAAAATTAGCAAGAAAATATGTAGGCAAGAGCACATATGTATATGGGGCAAAACCTTCTCAAGCTCCAGACATAGTAGATTGTTCTAGTTTCACTCAATATTTATATGGTCAATATGGTTATAGTTTAAAGAGGGTTTCTTCTGAACAAGCTCAATATAATGGTACACCTGTTGATATTAAAAATTTACAGGCGGGAGATTTATTGTTTTTTAAAACAATCGAACCTAAAGAAAAAAGATATTTAAATATTACACACGTTGCTATATATAATGGAAATGGTGGAATGATACACGCAGCTAATTCAAAAAGTGGCGTGGTTGAAACTGAAAGTATCTTAAAAAAAGGTGATTATTATTATGTAAAGGG
>Ga0310691_10003133_pt1 | contig 20416 bp, 18 predicted proteins | sample 176DNAGHGlowgp2_FD_203887 | JGI IMG/M metagenome (GOLD analysis project Ga0310691, IMG submission 203887) | Sheep rumen microbial communities from Palmerston North, Manawatu-Wanganui, New Zealand - 1766 DNA GHGlow gp2 (v2) (version 2) | ecosystem: Host-associated > Mammals > Digestive system >...
ACAGAAAAGCCATAGGTTCGGCCAATCTTCATATAGGTTAAAGTCTTATCTCCCACAGCATCAGCCCTACAGTGGCTCTCGGCTTTGGATATAGCTACCATTATATTAATGTTCCAGTCGTTCCATCTAGATACATTCTGACGAACAACTTCGCAAGGCTCTGCTGTCTTGGGCTGTTCAACAGAGCCTACTGTTTTCCCTCTTGAGCATTCTCAACAGGCTGTTCGGCCTTAGTTTCGGCCTTCACGCTATCACCAACTTGGATTTTAACCACATTATTCGGAATAGCAGTCTTGGTCCAAGTAGCACCACAGAACGCCCCACCGAAGAAGGCGATAGCCATCATAATTAAGCATACGATAAAGGCGGTCTTTTTAGCCTCCTTGACTTTCGTGCAGACGATATAATCTGCCAAGCCAACAGGGTCGGATTTGATAATTTTAATATCCTCATCTGTTAAGAGTTTTTGCTTAGGGTTAGTATTACTTTTTGTCATATTTCTCCTTTCTCGTTTTTGTTATGACATCTTGAGTATATCATACCATAAGCATTTTGTCAAGCCTACAAGAAAAAGAGGGGCATCTCAGCCCCTCCCATAGAACTTAGCCACCACTTCTCTCTGCCAATCCAGCACGGCAGTAGTCGCAGGACACTTCGCCCTAAAACACTTGGCAATCATCTCAATCTTCTTATCCAGAGGGTCGTCAAGGCTGATATATCCAGCCTCAAGCCAATTATTCAGAGCCAGAACAGCAGTTCGGCAATCAACCCCATTCGGGGTCGGAATATCGTGTATCTTAGAGTGTATCTCCCTATGGAGTGTCATCTGGGGTATATAGCCTCCACAATAAGGATGCTCCCTAAGCTTTTTCGCCCAGCCCTGTTTCCAGTGTCTCCCCTGGAATAAGATGTGGTGGTAGTCCTCTCTTAGGTTCTTAGGCTTTCTCTTTCGTCTGGACATTCAATCACCCCCTTCCAAACAGCCTATACTTTTATGATACATCAAAAAGCCCCTCACTAGGAGGGGTCTTTTTTAGGTGTTTTTATTCACCATCTGGGTCTTCGGCCATTTGAGCCATAACCTGAGAGTTAAGGTCTCCAGCCTCCATCAAGACAGGAGGATGGCGATACTCAGTTCCAGATGTAGTTACGATTGGGTCTGCCATAGTATTTTTCCTTTCTTAATTTATTATTAAGCAGTAGTGATACCAGTAATCTTACCCTGACGGCGAGGAGCACGGCAGATGTAGTTGCCCATAACAATCAAAGCACCGATTTCACCAAACTGGTTAATTGGAGCCATAAAGTCCTTGAGCTGGAGGAACGAAGGTTGCTTAATATCAGCATCTGGACCTTCGGTCTTTTCTGGGTTGGAACCAACCTGCTTGAGGTCTTTAGAGATAAGACGGCGGAACTCAAGATAGCGTTCGTTGAGCCAGAAGAATACACCAGCCGTACATTTATCATCAGCAACTACTGGACGACCACGGAACGAGATGGCATTAAAGCCTGCAGCACCCTTAAGCTCTGCAGCTGGGATAGAAGTTCCCATTGGGGTTTTACCAGAGACTTTGTTATAGCCAGCGATGCTGGTCGTCTCATAGTTAGCGTGGAGTTTCGTACCGAGGATTTTCTCAAACAAATCCCAGACAGCCTGAGTCGTGAGACCCATAGTTGGAGCTTCATTCGCAGCACCAGCCGCACTAACAGCACTAAACTCAGCACCAACGAGGTCAAGAGTTAAAGCACCACCAGCTGCAGCAGTGACATCTGCAGCATTGCCAGCTACGGTGCGAGCTAAGCCACCATAGTTAGAAGTAGCCGTGCCATCATCAACGATAAGACCAAGACCTTCAATGTCTTTACCATTACCCATACCATAGAGCAAATCGCCGATAGCTTGGGTGAGGGAGATTTTAGCCTCATCAAGACGGTCCGTGACGAGCGAGATAACCTGCTTGTCGCTATTACCATTTACAGCCTTCTCAATACCTGGGACGACGACACTCTGCTCATAAGCCTTCACATACCAAGTGAGGGAGCGAGTATTGTTAGTAGTAGAGGTGTCAAACTGGTCAAGACCATCAAACGAACCACCAGTCGTAGAGTTGGCGATACGGATAGGTTGCTTCATATTAACACCCTTCCAGTTCTTCACATTGCTCATAACACGAGCCGTGAGAATGTTGGAGTTATTAACAGCATCTACAATCGTGGGCATAATATCATTGTAAGTGATAGCAGTGACCCTTTCGCTAAATGCAGCCATAATTATTCCTTTCTTATTATTTTGATATAACAAAAGGCACACCCTATGGGCTTAGGGTATGCCTGATACTTATATGGTATCGCACTAGGGCTTTATTGTCAAGGACTTTTGTGATATAATTAGAATGAAAGGAGCAATATGGAGACAATAGTTAAAACAGATACTGGTCGCATTCTAGCAATCAGCAAAGACTTCCGTATTCTAGAATATATAGACGGCGAGTGGGTAAAACCACAATCTCCAGTATATGGCTCAGACTTCTATGATGCCGAACCAATAAAAGAAGAGGAGCTTTAATCACTCCCCTTCTTTTTTTATCCCCTAGTATTGTCAAACATACTTAGGTCAGGTATTCGGCTTTCGGACCACATAGCCTTGCTCTCTCGCATAGCATTCATATAGCCCATAATCTCTTTCGGAGAGGCATTATCAAGTTGGACATTTCGCCACTTATCATAGATGGCATCAGAACGGAGTTTTCTCGGCCAGTCCTCAGGGGTCGTGAGCTGGATTTCCCAGCCTAAGCCATTATCAAATCTGCCAGTAATATGTAAGCCCTTATAGCCCCAGTCATTCACGACATACTCAACAGCAGGAGTGCCACCAAACACCTCAGCAATATCGTTAATAGTCTTTCCAACATCATTCCACGAGTTCATCATAATCTTATTCCTCGTGTGGTCCTTCATAGAGGCAAGAGAGTAGTCTCCACCCTTACGAGCTACCTTATTCTCCATTGACTCTATACTCTTCGGCGAGAAGTCCTGATATTCAGGGTATCCTTCCTTCTCGGAGATAGAACGAGCCATCTTATCCAAAACCTTCTGCTGTTTCTCAGCCTGAGCATAGATAGATTTCACATCATTCCAGTCAATCACACCATCAGCGTTAGCATCTGTTGGCCTGAAGTTTTTACCTTTAGCCACATTATGAGCCTCATTATATATATCTGCTAGTGGGCTAGTTTTTTCCCACTCAGCAATTTTAGGGGCTATTTCATAGCTATTCCAGCCATTTTTTCCATTAGCTTTTACCCAACCCTGCTCTGCAAGGTGGTTCATAAATGATGCCCCTTCTTTTGTATAAGAACCATAGCTAGGGACTATATCTGTTATCCCCTGGTCATAAGCATCTTTCAACAGGTTAAGTAGATATTGCTTAGTGATACCAGAACCTTTTACAGCCTCATTAGGGAACATATTTATTCTAACTGCCCTACTATCTCTCTCAAAATAGCTTTTTGGCTTTTCGCCCCAGATTTCCGAACCCTTTATAGGGTTATTCATCTTCTCAAACCTATCTAGCGACTTATAGTTTTTTGCTTTACTTATTAAATTAGAATATCCAGCAGGTAGTTTAGCATCTGTCGGAGCCTCTAGGTATTTAGCCACTCTATCCATCACGGCCTTATTCACAGGAATATCAGCACCCTCACTCTCTATAGCAGAGATAGGGAGATGGGTCGTTGGCCTCAGGTTCTTCCCCTCAAAAGCCACAATGGACGATACAGGGGCAGTTTCCTTAGCACCATCAACGATTTTATTTCTTGGACCCTCTATAATCTCCATAGCATCATAGCCATTCTTCATCAAGTCCTCACGCTCCCATTTGGCGGCCTCAAACGGGTCTTCGCCAAGTGTCCTGCTCATATACTCTTCATACAGGCTCAAGCCATCTTCTGCAGCATCAGCCTCCAATTCTGCCAGCGACTCTTCAGCCCCAACAGCCTTGAAGTAATTTCTAACAATCTGGTCGCTTTCGGCATCTCCATATTTAAGCCCAGCATCATATGGGTGAGTTATCGGCTTTTGGGACTTAACCTGTAGCTCCATAGTTCGCCCAGTCTTGCCCTCATTGTTAATATCCCTAAATCTAGACGAGAACTCTTTATCTGGGGTCGTAAAATGCCCATAAGCAGTATTTGAGGCATAGGTATTATCCCCTAGCAAACTATCATCAAATTCGGAGAACTCATTAGGAGTGGAGTGATACACCCTCATAGGATTGCCGTTCGCATCAGACAGACGGCCATTCACTATATTAGCCTTCTCAATACCAGCTGGGGTATATAGACTTGCATTCTGTTTCGCATAGCCCATAGCATTATCTAGGGCTTTACCTAGCTCAGCATCAAGCTTAACCTCTTTTGGCATATAATACCACTCATTTATATCATCACCGGCAAAAAACACTTCGTTAGCAGGGACTTGTTTGGACCATAGCTTATTCATCTCGCTATTTCCCTCGTGTAGGTTCGCATAACTGTCCGTAAGCCCTACCCAGTCCCCATAGTTAATATCTTTAGGAGATTGGCGATAGATAGTCGCTAGCTCGTTCGGTTTGCCTCTATAATTAGCAATCACGCTAGCACTCTTCATAGCCTCATCTCCTCTATTCCCCAAGCTCAGGAGACCCCTAAGAGTGGCTTCTCGGTTATCACCATAAATCTTTGGCAGAATGTCCCCATTCCCCTCTATATTATCTAGAGTGCTAGGGATAACATTTCCATCATCATCAAACCAGCCTGGGGTGTGTCCATTCAGGCTACCACGATAGTTTCCCTCACCAATTTGCTCCAAAAATCTCTGATAATTCGGAGTTTCTTCCCCACCTAGCATAGGTCGCACAAAATCCTTTAAGTCTTTTGTCCCACCAGCATTCCAGCTGGAAGTATCCATTAGCCAATTACCCTCTGGGCTACGAGATAACCCTAATGACAGAGCTTTAGTGGCCATATCCGTCCCAGCATTCGTGGCGAGACTGGTTGCAGCTTTAGTAGCCACCTCAGGAATAAGCGAGGACAGGGCAGAAGTCGCCCCTGCCTTCGCCAGACCCTTCGTGCCAGCCGATACGAGTTCATTCCCAATATACTTAGCTAGAGCATTACTAAATGCCATATAACCTCCTTATTACTGAGCTCCTGCCCCTTGTAAAATCTGTATCAACTGCTGGTATTTAGCCTTAGCTGCAGCCTCACTATCCGTAGTCTTAGGGAGCAAGTTCAAAGCCCTCTTCTGGTCGCCTTCAGACAAAGCACCAGTATCACCAAGAGCCTTAATAATCGTACCCAACGCACCAGCAGAGCCACTATCATATGCAGCTACGCTAGGGTTATAGCTACCACCAGTCAAAGTGTTCAGCAATCCAGTTATACGGCCACTAATCGGACCCTGAGCCTCATAGTTGCTCATCAAGCCACTCAAGACATTCAATGCAGCTTTCTGTTTGCCAGCGATACCAGAGGAGCTTTCTTTCTGTGCTTTCTTAGCATCATTATATCGTTTGATTTTATCATCTAGCATTCCCATCATATTGGCGATAAGCTTTGCAGCATCAGTATCACCAGCACTCAAGGCGGCCATATATCCATTCTCAAGAGCCGAGTAGTTATAGCCACCAATCGTCAATTCAGTATAAGGGTCAATCTCAGGCTCAGCAGTCTCAGTATTGCCTAAGCTTGTTGGGGTATCAAAACTGCCACCTTCAGAGCTACCACCTCCACCGAGCATCAAGCCACCAAGAACACCAGCACCAACCAAGCCAGCTCCCTTAGCCTTGCCTAGCAAGTTGCCGAGCATTCCTGTCCTTTCGGAGCCACCAGTAAAGTTTATAGTGTTCTCAGCACCAGCACCACCGACAGGAGGAACAGAGCCAGAACCACCATAGCCACCAGCACCTCCAGCACCGTAGGCTTGTCTTTCATAGTATTTCTCCTTCAGCTTTTCAGCACCAGTAGTAAATGGGTTCGTAGCCCCAGTATCTATACCGAATACATTAAGCGTTGGACCTTCCTTAATCTTATTGCCAGCGAGGTCATTCATAGCAATCCAGTCCGACTGGTCTTTTCTCAAATCAGAAAACTTAAAATCAGGCTTTCCAGCAATCTTACGGAGATATGCTGGGTCTTCGCCATTCTCTGCAGCTTTCTCAACCAGAGAGGTCTTATAATCAACATTAATGTTGTCCATAGTATCATCAATGAGCTTACGGACAGCCTCAGCCTCTTTTTCACAGGCATTACCAGCCATTTTCGTGACGGCATCTTTACTATCGCTCCAGTTATAAGCATAGTCTCTCAATGTCTTATAAATCTCTTCAGCTTGCGTTGGCGATACGACAGAGTTCCCTCCCAGCATATCGTCTAGGCTCAAGCCAAGCTCGGCGAGCTTTCTCTTCTGGGTCGCACTCATACCAATCGTATTGTCAATGCCAGAGAGGTCAAGGGTGACCCCATTAGCCTCAGCATAAGCCAAGCCTTGCTGTTTAATATCTTCACGGAGGGAGAGTGCAGCTTGGGCTTTCTGAGCCACATTAGCTTGGTCAATCTTCTCAGCACGCATACGCTCAGCAACAGTCCTATAGTGTCCATCTATAGAGCCAGACTTACCAACCAAGCCACGATACTGCTTAGCATTAGCATTCATACTCTTAGCAGTCATATCATCAAGCTTGCGAACTGCCCTTTGCTGTCTTGTAGAGCCAGCAGACGGAGCCAGCTCAATATTCGTCGTTTTGCCTTCCTTCAGCTTTACATTAAAGCCGTCAGAGCCTGGCATAGCCGTTGTAGTGCCTCCACCTATATTCCCATTCATTCCTGAGCCAGAGCCAGCCTGAGAGCCAATTCTAGCCTTCATATCAGCAATTTCATTCGCTAGAGCAGGGTTCGCTGTAGAGGCTGGAGCTTCAATAACCTCAGCACCAGCATCAGCCACAACCCTTTCTGGTTTTTCGGCGATAGATACATTAAGCTTTTTAGCACGAGTTCTCGGCTTAGATACTTCAATCTTAGTCTCAACAGGGGCAGTCTTTTGGTCAATAAGCCTCATCTGGTTTTCGTTAATCAGGTTTTCAGGCTCAAGAGCAATACCTTCAGCCTCACCCTCAGGGAGCTGGTCTTTAATAGCCTCTAGAAGAGCATTCTTGTCTTTGTAATCCAAATCACCAGTAATGGTATAATTCTTTTGCTTATTAGCACCAGTTCCCCAAGTCTCGGCACCTTCAATAGGAGAGAGCTTACCTTCCTTAATCATTCTATTAAGCTCAGGATACTCAGCAGGGAGAACTTGTTCAGGCTTTCCAGTTATAATTTTACTGACACCTTTATCTCTCCAGTAATCCCCCAGCGTTCCCCCTTCTAGCTCACGCTTAGAGAACCACATATTATCTGGGTCGGAGGCTAAGTCCGTAACGATTTTATTATTCCTATTAGAGATGTCCGTTAGCTCCTGCTTAGCAGTCTTAGCTAAATCAGTATCAGCAAATTTCGTAGCTAAATCAGTAGAGACAGGCTTAGTAGCCTCTGGGAGGACGATACCAGAAGAACGGCCCAAAATACCATCTAGCGTAGAGCCAGCTTTAGGGGCGAGCGTAGAGATGCCAGCACCAGTCATAGTCTTAGTCAAGGCAGTATTCACAGCCTTATTTGCAGCTTTAGTTGCAGCACTCGTAATCGCTTTTTGAGCCGTCTTAGAGACAGCCTTAGTAGCTCCCTTAGTGAGAGCTTTTTGCCCAGCCTTTACTAGAGCATTCGTGATAGCCATTTTTATTGTCCTCCATAGATATAATTATATAGCTCAGCTTTTTCTTCCTCACTCATCTCATCAACATTCTTTCTGCCACCAAGAAGGTTCGCCAACAGCAATCCACCACCAATACCGACACCGATTTTGCCCTTCTTAGTTTTCAGGAGGCTAGAGATTTTTGTTCCAGCCTTAGTATTCTTAGCATTGTTTTTAAGATTACGCAAAGCCTCACCAAGAGAGCCAGCCTTCTGGGTAGTATAGGTCGTAGAGGTCGGCATACCATTTTTCAAAAACTCTTGGAGGAGGTTTTTATCGTTCGTGAGAGAGGAGGTCAAAGCATTCGTATCCTCACCTATAGCACTAGAGCGAGCATTCTTCACACCAGAACGGAAGAGCTTTTTAAGCGTGTCCTCATCAAGGTTATCCAGCGTTAGTCTAGACATATCAACTCCTCCAGCAGAAGGGAGGTTAGTCATCACATCAGAATACATACCACCAGTGCCAGCGTTCTTCTTCAAATTATTAAGTGCAGTCTGGTACGGGGTAGTATCAGCAGTAGTCGTAGGGACTTTAGAAGAGGTGTATTTATTCCACATACCACCTAATCCAGCCATACCTCCACCAATACCACCGCCAATCGCAGTAGAGAGGGCGAATTGGTTAGGGTCAAAGTTCTCAAAGCCCATATCACGGAGGCTACCAGTAGCACCAAAGCCAGCACCCATTAGAGTTCCACCAGCAATCTTCTGCCCTAAGGTTTTAGGAACTTGAGATGCAGCTACCTTTGCAGCTTGCTTAGCCGTAGCTGTTCCAGCCTTCATAGCTTTTCCAGCTTTAGCTAAAGATGCCCCTCTAGCCATAGGAACTACCGTAAGGGCAGTCTCACCTAACGCACCCAAGTCCGAGCCAATATCTCGATGAACTCCAAGAGGGTCTTTAGAGCTATCCCAAGCATTATATTTGCCACCAGATAATCCCATACCTGCCAAATCGCTCACACCACCAACAACTTGGGCTATAGGGTTAAGGAGACCACCGATAAGACCATTCCCGAATACATCATTTTTAGTAGCGTTATAGCTACTTAAGCTATTTTTAGCATTTTTCTCAAGACCAGTTAGGGTGTCAATCTTGTATCTATCAGCACCACCATCATAATACTGGTCTAGGAAGTCTTTCATACCACCATAGGCTGTGTCATAAGTGTCTCTAGATATATCACTATAGTATTTGTCGTAAGCGGCCTGCTTATAGTCGGTTTTATTAGAGTTATCACCAAACAGAAGATTGCTTAAAATCATTTTACGCTCCTCCCATTCCGTATATACGGAGTAAATCAGCATAGTCGCTGTTATTCATAACCGTATCATACATAACAGGGCTTTGGTTCTTCAGGTAATCGCCAAATCCTTTATTCTTGAGTGCCTTAGACTGGTCTGAGGTAAATCCACCCCCAAGATGGCCAAGAATACCATTCGAGCCAAATGGGTTAAAATATGTGAGGGGGTCTCTTGTCTGTCTATCAAGGTCTGCAATTTCAGACTTATACTGAGCATAAAGTTTATTAAGGTCATCAACATTCCGAGCCTTAGAAGTGTCTGGAGTAGTAGGCTTAGCCCATTTCGAGCCGTCCCATACATAGCCACTACCAAGATACTTGCTAATGTCAGCCTGTTGCTTTTCTGCAGCAAGCTTAGCATTATTACGAGCAGTCTCTTGTTCCTGAGCATAGCGAGCAGTCTCAGCATCAAGGTTCGCCTTCCAAGCCTCAATCTCCTGTTGCATATGGCGATATTCATCTTCATACATATCACCATAGATGGAACGCATAACCTGTCGCTCATTGAGGAGCTGATTATATAGTTCATTCGCATAAGCCATCTGGTTCTGGTAGTTCTGCATTGTTTGGCTAACCTTAGCCTGTTCCTGCCCCATATTAGTCTTAGCCAAGTCCTGAGCAGAAGCGAGAGCCGTCTGGTATTGGCTCAAATCACCAGCATTCTGTCTCGTCTGGTAGTCCAGAGTATTCTGGAATTTCGTCATCTGGTTGCCAAGTGCAGCATTTCTCTGGCTAGCATTCAGCACGACATTGGAGCCAGCGTTAATAGAGCTAGGGAGATTGTTCATGGCACTATTTGTAGCATTCACGCTAGCTAAGCTCTTTTGATACTGAGCTCTAGCATCATCAACCCCTTCAGAGCCTTTAGCTTGGTTATAGAGGTCGGAGTAGTTTTGCTGGGCTTTATAAGCCTCATCATAAGCATTACGAGCATTACCCAGCTCACCTTGCTGAGTATTATATTCACCAGTCTTATTGCCAATGATACCCTTCTGCTCATTTATCTGGTCTATAAAATTATGCCCACTCTCGGCTGGACCATTAGCTGTCCAGTCGCTCACAGGTTTAGAACCGAAGTATGTAGCCATAGTTTTCCTTTCTTTTCCACGACTGGAGTCTGTGTGGTTTCTTAAGTTTTATTATATCGTATTATGGTAAAATTAGCGAGATGTAAAATATGCGAACCTCCCTAGAATGCCTAGCGAGTTAGCCATTTCAGCCTCCTTCCTCTTCTCCATCATATTTATAGTGTTAGTCGCCCTCCTTTGGGCAGATTGTTCATTCAAGGACTTAGTTTTAGCCTCAGCTAGTGCTATCTCCATATCACTCTTAGCTTGCCTCTGGACCATCTCGGTATTAAGAGCCTCCATATAGCGATTAAGAGCAGTAGCGAGGTTCGCATACCAGACTTGGTTCGCATTCGCATATTGCTGGTGTTGCCAGCTCCTATATTCATCTTTGATAGAGCTAAGCTCAGTCCTAGCCTGCGTCTCTCTCCTTCCAGCAGTAGAGTATTCATTCATAGCAGATACATAAGCGTTGTTATAATCCCCAAGCTTACTCTGTTGGGCTGCGATTTCGGCCTTAGCATACTCAGCCTGATTTTCTCTAGACTGTCTCCAGACATCTTCATAAGCAGAGCTACGAGCTAGGAGATTATCCCTATAGCTCATCTGCCTATTCGCAAGGGCATTATACCTAGCCTCCCTCTGGCTCTGGGTCAAAACTCTGTTAGATGCAGCATTTATCGTGCTAGGGAGGGCATTCAGCGTGCTTTCAGCTAGAGCCAGAGCCTCCTTACTCTTTTCATAGGTATCCTTAGCCTCAGCCACCCCAAACTCATTCTCAGCAGACTTATAGACATCTCCATATTCCTTCATAGAACCATTAAACGCATCATACTCGTCCTTCTTCTGGTTCATCGCAGCCCAGCTCTTATCCTTCTCGGCTACAAGGTTGTCTATATTCTTCTGAGCCTCGTTCATTCTATCCACAAAGCTTTTATTATAATAACTCTCAGCCTTAGGTGGCCTATTAGTCATATAGTAGTTATACTGACTATTCCAATACGCACTATTGCTCATACCAAATCCTCCATACTATATGGGGCGAGATATATAGTCATATCAAAGCTGGAGCCAGCATAATCTATAATCCCCTTAAATCGCCCTCGTATATCAAATCCATCTGGATAATAAACCCTCGTCCAGACATCACACCAATAATACCACCTATAGACATAGATATTCGTGGCATCTATCTCCACCGTATATGGGTATCTAGGCTTGGAGCCATCATCAGGAGTAGAGCTATTATTGCCTGGCACATAGAAGTATCCATCAGCGATATATAGCCCTTCCATAGGGTATCCACCAAGGTCATTCGGATAGGTCATACCACAATTTTGGAAGAGATTATCATAGAAGGCATCTCTAGCACTCGTAGTCTCAAGAGGTCGCAAGCCATAGCCTACATTCGTCTGCATCACTCCACTCTCAGACCTCGTGCTATTGAGCGTAGTAGAGGCTGGCCACAATCCCCAGTTATCAAACTGCCTCACATATTCCCAGCGACCTCTAGTATTTTTATTAAAGCTACCAGTTATCGTGGCATAGCCCATAGGTCGTTTCTTATATCCGTGTGGTATCGTAGCAATCAGCACTTTCTCATATCCGTGATACTCAGTCTTAGCACCATTTTCATTCTGGGGAGGCAACGACAGGCTCGCACTTCGGATACTATAGCTCTTCGTATCAGTAAAGTGGATAGTCTTAAAGGCTCGCTTTATCTGGTCATATCTTGGACCAAAAATCGGCCACTTAGAATTAACTGAGCCTTCTCTCTTCTTCCCAGTCTTTTCATCATATGTAGCAAAACCATAATCACTCACGATACTGTCCTTTCTTCATATTCAGGGCTTACCATAGGACTTCTAACGACAACGAGACTATTCTTCGTAGTAGTAGCAGACTGAGCCGACATACTCACAGCCCAGAACTTAGATGCCGTAGTGCCTCCAGCCTTCAATATATAATTCGCTGGCCATCTCTCATAATAACAGCCTCCATCTATCCCAGCATCAGTCCAAGTATTCCCCAAAAAGCCATAGAACTCATAAGGCAACAAGCAGTTGTCCTTAGCACTCCCCTCAGCCTTCACAGGAGACCATACAGCCCCCTTATCCACATTAGAGGCATCAGCAACCGTCTTTTCGGTTTTAATCGCTTGAACGAGCTTAGAGAACATATTAGAGCATAGCCCATCTACTCTAGGGAAGATAGACGAGGATTTTATCCCATAATCCACCGTTGGGCTAAGCATAGCTAGAGCCTCCTCCGTATATGGATAATCCACATCATTCGCAATATCCACCGAGAACAGGACAACATAGCCAGAGGTAGAGGATATATCTGAGCTATCCATAAAGAAGGGAGTAAATCCTAGCCTGTGGCTTTTTCTCTTTCTAGGAAAATAAACGCAGGACTTTTCCACAACTGTTTTCCTGTTGCCAGAGGTAGTTTCGCTTGGGTTCCAGCCATAGACTGTCCTATTTCCAGCCACCATCTTCTCTACATACTTCTTATTCACCCTTAAGGTCGCATACTCTCCCCCTAAGTCATCTATACTCCAATACGAAGTGCTACTTCTAGCATAGCCACTCGGAACGGAGCTTACTTCATATACGACTGTCTGGGAACTAATCACCGTATTAGGGGTAGTAGAGGTATTATAAATTGTAGTCGTCTCCCTCATCTCATAGCCATTTACGGTTGGCATATCGGCCATCTTCATCAGCCCACAAATCTGGAGTATTGGCCAGTTTGAGTTAAACAGGAGCTGGTTCTGAGCACAAAATCCAGCATCATAGCCTGGGCGAGCTACCCTAACACCATAATCTGATGGTTTTCGGATGCTTTTCTTATTCGGAACTGCCATATTTTCCTCCTAGAATTTGCCTTTGCCATATCCCATCACCATCACTTTTCGGCCATTCGCATTCACCACCTGTATCTGTCCCCTAATCCTCTGAGTTCCCCTCAGCTGGCCAGTCGCAAGGTTTCCAGTATCCACCCTTCTCTGGACAGCATTAGCAGTAATCTCAACATTAGGGATAGACCTAAAACCATACTCAGTCTTTCTAACGGTCCCCTGCCCCAGAGGTCGTATCACATCAGCTACTTGCGAATTGTATCCATAATCACTACTAGACATTATAGTTTCATCTCCTCGTTCAATACTCTTACTTCAGCCGACACCTGCTTAATTACAGGAGTTAATAAGTCATTCCCAGTCGTTCCCAAGAAGCCGTATTGTAGCTCGTGGAAGCGTTTATTTATCTCGCAGGTAATATACCTATCTCCCTCAGAGGCGATAGCTGGACCTAGTTGCCACTCACCATCATCTATCCTATACATAGGCTGGATAGTGGTATTTGCTGGCAACGGGTCAAAGTAGATGCCCACTCTCAGAGCCATCTTGTCAAAGGCAGGGCTACCAGCATCATACTGGAGGCTTTTCCACATATAGGTCGTAGAAGTTCCACTATCGTTATCCACCAGAGCCAATCCCACATCTGTCGTAGTCGTTCCACCTGCAGTCGTAGCCACCGAATACGAGTAAAATAGAGCATCATTAAAGTTATAGACACAGCCAATCCTCAAGTGCTGGCTATCAGAGTTATGCTGGTCAAGCGTAATAGCAGAAGTTTCCCCTGGTATCTTATAGTTATAAGTAAAGCAGTTCGGATAGTTCTTATCTATACTACCGAAGGCATAGATGCCGTGTCTGATAGAATAGGCAGTAGTATCACTAGGGAAGCCAATCACCAGCACCTCTCGGCGAATTGCCATCATATTAGGATTAACCTCCGTGACGGAATTACGGCCAGAATACTCAGTATCAGTTCCTCTCAGGGTTCGCACCTTCACCAGCTCTTTGCCACCAGTGTAGGCATATAAAGCACCAGCGATAATCACATAGACAATGTTGCCATAGTTCAGGATACATTTCGGAGAACCCATATTACAATCTATATAGAAGTTCGGACCCTCAGACTGCCTATCCCAGAAGTAAATACGACCAGCCTGAAAACCCCTAGAAGAGCCAGCCGAGTATTTTTCGGCTCCAATCATCAAGTATTCGTCAGACGACCCAAAACAGCACACCTCAAAGCCATCATCTAGCCGTAGGGCGTTAATAGTATATAGTGTATCATCTAGATAATTAAGAGGTGTGCTTTCTTTAGTGGAGACATATCGGCCATTTCCGATATAGAGCTTATCATACATACACATTGGGTGTTTCTTATTATAAGTCTCAGCAAGAACGAGCCCCCTAGCTTGTATATCAGTAGTCAAGTATTGGTTATTCGCTACAGAGGTCTTTACTGTAAATCCAGAGGTAGATGCCACAATATGGAGATGCATCACAGAGCCAGCCTCCAGAGTATCACCACTCCACGGAGTGTATTTCGCTTGGTTCGCAGGAGACCAATCAGCATCTGGGTTCGGCTTCATCTGGAACTCCGTATAGCCAGAGGTAGATATATCAGCTGCAGCTTTGGCCTTACTAGAGGCAATCACATTATTATTTTCATCGTGGAGATAGAGCGTGATAGTTCCAGTCCCCTTCGCCATAAAGCGTAGATAGATGTGAGACAGCGTTGGAACGGCTGGAAGGAAGAGAACCTTATTGGCATTCGTCTCCGAGACAGAAGTGCTAATAGTCGCCGTAGAAGAGCCGTTAGAGCGTTTAATATCTGGGTCGGATTGGTAGAATATCTGGTCGCCATTCTGCTGGATTACAATAGCATAGTCAATATACTCGGAGTTATCTTGGATAGTATAGAAGGTATTATGAGCCCTCGCAGCTCCAGTAGCGTTGATAATCTTGCCGTAGGAGTGTAGCATATGGCGACTATCAGCCCACCACAAACCATCATCTATATCGGAGTATTCCAAACTAAAACCAGAAGTGGCAGAGCCAGTCCCAGAGATAGCCGTAATCGCATTATTTTCATCTATCTGGTAGAGTTTCCCATATTCATCAATGCCCCAGATGTTGCCATCTTTGCTCTGGGTCATAGCAGTCATCAAGCCAGTTATAACCCCACTATCAGGGACTTTCCTAGACATAGGCAACACGGTCATCTGAGAAGGGCTTTTTCGGACATCAAGACACTCCCCATCAGCATATGAGTTTTCAATACCAATCTTATTATCCGTAGAGAGACCACCATAAAACTCGGTGTTCCCCACCATTCTAGAACCATTATTGCCTACAGCCATTTTACAATCCTTCCGTTAGCTTGCCCATCTTAAAGACATCAGAGATGTTTGGCACATCATAACAGCCTGGGTTAATAACACCCCCAGTCGTCTTAGAGCCATATGTTTCACGATACTGGTCAAGAGCATCTTCAAACAGAGTGCGATACATAGCAGAGCTATCAGTATCCTTCCTCATAGCAAAGAACTTAAATGCAGCATAATAAATCGGAGCCTCGTGATACTCCTCAGGATATGGTGGCACTTGGCCCATAGTAAAGCTAACACCATTTCCAGTCGGACCTAGATAGTTGTTATCTATCTGCATAGTGTTAGCGTCAATCACCTTCTGGACCTTATACCAGTTGCCATCTTCAGCACCATTGGACTTAATCCAAAAGTTCTCAGTCATATAAGGCTTAAAGCCACCCGGCAAGCCAGTATTATCTGGGTTCGTGATATTCACACCATTCTGAACGACATCAGCCGTAAAGTTAAAGTCGTCAATCCCCATATCACGGATACGAGGCTCATAGCTAACAATCAAGCCATCAACGATAGTTTCAGAAGGGCAAGGATAGATGCCAATTTCATCATTACCACGAATAAAGTAGTGGGTCGGATAAGAAGCCTCAAACGGATACGAGTTCAACTTATTCCACTCATATTCGCTCTGGACTTCCTTCAGAGGCACAATAACATCACCATTAGAGGCAGTCTTACATCTAACGGAGCTAACCCTGTGCATATCTGAGGCAATCTGATAGTATTGCTTACCAGCAGTTAATTTAGCAATCTTCTCTTTTCTCGTCCAACTTCGCCTTGCAGCATTTTCAAAAAGCTTATCAGCCATATTCAAGTTGCTGATGATAATTTCCATCTCAGGCTCTAGGTAGTTAATTCCACAGAGTTTTGCAGCTTGAGCTTTCCTTTGACTAAATGTTAGCATAATAATTTCTCCTTATCGTTATTATAACACTTTACAGGCTATCCTCCAATGGGTAGTGCCAGTTCTCAGGCTCTTCTCCAACCTCATTATTAGACCAGCTCTCAGCCTCACTTTCAGCCTCGCTCCAGCCTTCAGCCTCCTTCTCAGGGTCGTCATAGTGCCAGTCCTCTGGCTCATTTCCAGTCTTTTCCCAATCCTCAGGAACAGGCTCGCCATACTTCTCCCAGTCCTCAGGCAACTTCTCAGGGGTGGTGACCCTAACCCTCACGACACCTCGGATAACGGTAGAATAGGTATTCTCAATCCTTACACAGCCAGCAATATCGGTGGTATCAGCCTTAGCAATCCTCACTTGCCCATCAACGGAAGTGTCAGCCTGCTTGTCAATAATCACGGCACCAGTAATCTCGGTAGAGTTCTCCACCTCAATCCTAACAGCACCAGAGACCTCGCTACTCGCCGTATTTTCAATCCTAACAGCACCAGAGATAGAAGTATCTTCGGTAGTTCTAACCATTACAGCACCAGTAATATCCGTAGTCTCGGTCTGGGCTACCATAACGGCACCGTCAATGCTCGTAGAAACGCTGTTCTCAATATCAACAATACCAGTAATCGTCTTTTCAACGACACGCTGGTTAGGGTTGTCTATATTCACCGTGCCTGAGATATTTAAGCCGTGTTTCCCAGCAATCATCACGGCACCACCAATCGTAGTGGTATTATCCTTATTTATATCTACAGCACCAGAGATAGTAGTAGTTTTATTTTTAGCTATTCTCACTCGGCCATCTATATCGGTGTCCAAGACAGCCTCAATATCAACCGCACCATTCAAATCGGTAGTCTTAGGGACGGCTACCATAACATTGCCAGAGATAGTGGTAGTATTATCCTTCGCAATCCTAACGACACCAGCTAGGCTATCAGTAAAGGTTTTCGCAATCCTTACAGCACCATTAACGCTGGTATCAGAGATATAGGCAATTCGCACTTGCCCAGTAATATCTGTGGTATTTTCAGCACCAGCAGAAGTCAAAGAGCCACCCCACGCTCCTTCGCCCCAAGCAGAGCCTCCCCAGTTCCCTTTGACTATAGACATTGTATTGCCTCCTTAGTTTTTAGTATTTCTTAATTATCTGCCCTGGATAAATCAAGCCTCTGTTCTTAATTCCATTATACTCGGCTAACTTCTGAGCATAGCCATAATCTCCAAACATCTTGGAGCCTCTATACCAGCCCATCTTATAAGCAATCTCTCCAAGAGTATCACCCTTAACGACCTTATAGGTGTTGCTAACAGGGGTCGGTGTAGGAGTTGGAGTTGGGGTTGGTGTTGGGGTCGGAGCTGGAGATGGGTTATAGCTACTAGGCACTACCCAGACCCAGCCTGAGATATTCATAGAGTGAGTATCAACGGTTAGAGGCACATAATTAGCATCATTCACCATAGCCGTATTCGTGCCAGTAGAGTAGAGATACATCACCGTATGGCCATATTTCGTATTCCAGCCACCAGAGCCAATCGCACCCTTAACAGGCTTGTCAATATACTTCCAGCCATAGTTCTTTACTAACCAGCTGGCAATATCCTTACCATTTACTGGACCATAATCAGGGTGAGCAGTAGAGTATTCCATCTTCCCAGTAGCTAGATACGCAGTATATTTAGAACACTGTAGCCCCTTCCCATTATCATTAAAGCCATCAGGCTTACGGCGACCAATCACGGTGTCTAGGGTCGTAACGGCACCCAAGCCCTCAACTTCCTCATTCTCCTTAATCGTCTCCTCATCAGTCGGAGCATCTTCATTCATAATGCGATAGAGAGCATCATTCGCATCTTCAATAAACTTTTCTGTGTATTCTTCAATCTTAGCATCTTTACCATCAAGAGTGATGGAGCCATTTTCACTCATAGTCCCAAAGCACATAAAAGCCACACAGAGTGCAGCTACACCAAGCAGGACGAAGAGAGCAATATGCCCAGTAAAGAAGTTTTTAACCTTACTCGCCATCTTTCTTCTCCTTATCAGCTATATTCTTCTGGTTCGTGATACCCAAGAAGTAAATGTTAATACCACCAGAGAACAGAAGGGCAGTCTGCGTTAATTGCTTAGCCACTCCTTCAAATCCCCAAGTCGTTCCTAGTCCCTGGATAATAAACGCTGCAAAAGACAACAAACCTACAGCAATAGAGAGCTGTCTCGTAGTCTTTTTTGTTAGTGTCATACCTAACTCCTTTCTTACTTGTATCTACATTATACCGCAAATCCACCAAAAAAGCACCCCCAAGAGAGCAAGAGTGCTTTTTTGGTAAAACGAAAGCATAACTTCTTCGGTGTTATGAGTTCCGATAGCATAATTCAGGCTATGCCCCTATTATACCACATTCAGCCTTCTTATATACTAGACTTTATAAGAGCCACTTTTCCACAGGCTCTACAGAGGTAGAATGCTATTTTTTCTTCTTTTTGCCAGAACAGCCCATGTTGCCTCCTTTTTTATTCGCCGTAAGTTAGCCTTGAGAACTTATACCATTTACCGCCGATGTATAGATAGCTCCCATAGGCGTTATAATAACCTATACCTAGCGTGCCTTGCTCATTCTCTGTATTCGTATAGATATTAGTTATTCTATCGTAAGTTATAGCGTTATTTAGTATATTGTTTAGCTGGCTTACAAGCGCTGCGTTCGTAATTTCGGTATCGGTTGGAGTCGTGAGTGGGTAATAGAGATAAAATGGGTGAGAAGCAAGCCAGGTATTAGCATCAGCCAAAGTCATACTTTCCGTTGCGGCGAACTGGACAATTCCATCAGTGCCAGCAAAAGTCCAGGTATTTCTGTTATCCCATGTTCCGCCAACGTGTATCAGCCTCGCCATATTGCTATAGCCTATGCCAACACCAGTATCCAACGGATGGAGCGCACCGGCTGGTATTGCGAAGGTAAAACGGTTTCCGATAGACTGCGTAGCACTAGCACTGGTCAATGTGGTGATTTGTGCTTTCCCGGTAGCCTTATGTATATACCACTTGCTACCGTTCTTATAGATATAATCCTGATAAGTGCCAAGCTTACAGAGTTCGATAGGGTCAAAATAGGCTGCAAAACTCGATGCCGTTGAGCCTTTTTCTAGCTGAACCGATACGTCGCAGTTGATTGACTGATTTGCATTAAAGAATATTCTTAACCTTTGTAATTTCGTTATTTCGGTTAGTGTGAACGATACAGAGGAATTAACCCAAGCGTTCAAGGCTACAACCGTAGTGCCTGTTTCTGATTCTGGGTCATATTTTCTAAGCTGAACAGCTCCACTATTCTCAGGCGGCTGCGTCCCATTGTATGAATAAGAAAAAGTGTACGTTCCTGGGTTCAGCACTATATCCGATATATCCGTATCGTTTACTACTATACTCGTAGGAGTACCTTGTATATGAGTAGTGCCGTCTTGTCTAGTAGAAAAGATTAACCCGTTTGCAGTAAAGTCTTGGATTTGTCTTACTAGATTTTTCCCTAAGTTTATCTCATAACTCTGGCCTTGATATGGCTCATAAGCGGTAGCTGTTGAGCCATATTCAAGCATAGGGTTAGTTATATAGCTATCGCCGGCGTTCATAGATATAATCAAGAAACCGCAGTTAGCATTTGTAGTTATTGAGGCATTAGTAGGAGTAGCGCCGCCGCCGTAAAGAGTTCTTTGTATAAAAGTTCCATCAGCCTTAAACTCGCCAACCCTGAAAAATCCAGCAGGGCTAGACGACCCCCACGATAACGTAAGATTCGTATTTCCACCTATCATTATTTTTTGGTTTATGTACTGAACATTATTTGGGTCAGTTGACCATCCACCAGCATTGTTTAGATATTGGTTTGACGGAGTTATTGTAGTGTCTATTAAGTTTTTACCGCATATCTTTACTACATTTCTTCCAGTAACGGTCTGAACTGCTACTGGCGAGCTTGGAGTAGGCGTGCCGCTCTGTGTTGTTTCACCATATAGATTAAAATATTCTAGCGGAGAGTCTGGTGCAGAGTCGGTTATATGTATAAACTTTCCTGATGCCGTC
>Ga0310691_10003134_pt1 | contig 20416 bp, 15 predicted proteins | sample 176DNAGHGlowgp2_FD_203887 | JGI IMG/M metagenome (GOLD analysis project Ga0310691, IMG submission 203887) | Sheep rumen microbial communities from Palmerston North, Manawatu-Wanganui, New Zealand - 1766 DNA GHGlow gp2 (v2) (version 2) | ecosystem: Host-associated > Mammals > Digestive system >...
TATTAAACGGTTACTTGATAGATAAGGTATATTGTCTACAGGAAAACAATAAGTGCTATTGTTTACTGAAGACCAAGTTTTTTCTTTGCAGCGTCAACACCTTTGTCGATAGATTCGTTAGCCTTGTCCTTGGCGTTCTGAACTTCTTCGTTGACTTTGTTTTCAGCGGCAGTCTTTGCGTCGTCAACGGTCTGCTGGGCGGCAGCCTTTGCATCTTCTACAGTCTGCACACCGGCAGCTTTCACGTCTTCTACGGTCTGAGCAGCGGCATCTTCAGTGTTGGTGATGAGAGAGGTCAGATTGTTTACGATATCATCGACAGATGTATCCGTTACGGTGCTGACAACAGCCTTAACGGCTTCATTCTCACCAACAATAGCCTGTACTTTTTCAGCATGCTCCTTCAAGAAATCCTGAACCTTTGTCAGATATTCCTTTGCGACTTCGGGATTCTTGGCAAGAAGTTCGGTTGCCTTTTCCTTAGCGGCTTCAATGGCAGTCTGAAGGATGCTGGCATCACCACTCTCAAGTGCCTTTGCAATAGCATCGGTGGCAGTCTGTACAGCTTCCACTTCATCAGCATTCTCAACATTGGCTTTCTGGCCGTTTCCACAACTCGTAACCATTAGTGCAAGGGCAGCGATGGCCATCATGAATAGTTTCTTCATACTTTCTCTCTTTTTAAAGGGTTATAAATAAATGTAATTCTTTCCTTTCTTTCTTGTCTAATAACGTGTGATTTCTTTGTTTTATTGTTTTCTTCACACGTTTTAACATCTTTTCTTGTGAGATGTTATGGGTTATTTGCTGATGAGCTGTTGGTAGCCGACGAGTCTGTCTGCACGGTCGGCAGGGCCTTTGTAATAGACAAAAGCCTGATAGCGGTTTTCTGTTTGATAGAAATTGCCTTCTGTCGGGACCAATTCAATGGAACCCTTGTCGGTGAGCAGCAGATATTGATAGGAGTAATAGCCTTGTTTAAGGGGTATGGCAGCTTCGTATTGCTGTTCAAGTTCGTTATACTCCATCAGATACTGCGGCAGGAAACGGTCATTGGTCCATGTGCCGTTAAGATATACCTCACCGTTCTGTCGGGGCGCTTTCATCCGGAAATGCACAAAGACATATTCCGTCATCGTGTCGTTTTCGTAGTTATCGCTGTTTCTGACATAGAAGGAGCCGTTTGCATCCTGTTCGTACACGTAATTTGGGCGTGGCTCGTCAGTCCAGACAAAGGCATGGTAGTCGTTACCATCCCATTTGATAGACTCAAGCCCGAGTGTTGTGTGGTCAACGTCGAGGGTTTCGAAACGACGGTATTCGTTGCCACCGTTAAAGATGAAGTCGCGTGCATGTGACCATCTGAGCCCATTTGTCATGGTGAACTGTGGTCTTACATTATAGGCGGCATTGAACCAATGTCCGTTCTGCATGACGACAGTGTGCAGCTGGTCGTTAGGGCGGGTGACATCGACACCTCCATATCCTATTTCCATTTCTATTTGTTGGTGTCGCCCGCGGATGTCAGCGTCGGTGTTGGTTGTCATGTTGAGTCCGATATTCATCAGCGGTTCCACCACCATGAAACAAGCTGTCAGGATGGGTTCATTGTCGTTGTTCTCGTCGTAGATGTGGAGTTTGTAATTGCCCGACATCTTGATGCTCATGCGTTCGTTGGGCAGTTGCAGCCGGTAATGGGTGTAGAGCACATTTGTGTTGGTTGACTCCTCGTAGTCGTCGATAGTATTTCCTTCGTAAAACCCCTCGATATAGTCGCTTTCGAAAAGCGCTTCAGACGTTGTCCAGTCAGCTTCGCAATGTTCGAGCGTGTAGACGTATCTGTGATATTCGTGGGTGAGGTCATCGAAAGAAATGTTGAGGGGCGTTTTTCCTTTTAGTTCGACAACGGGCATGGAGAGCCAGTCAGTTCCTGCTACCACTTGTAGCGTTGCTATTCGTGGTGCATATATTTCGCTGTTTTGCCCTTTTGTCTCTATTGCCAGCGAAACAAGAACGGCTATTAAGACCAGCCCTCTTTTCATTTTGTCATACGGCAAAATAATTCTCCAATTCTTCCGTTGCCGAGGCATGGTCGTTGGCCAAATCCTTAATAATGATGCCATGCTCGAGAAGTGCGATACGTGTCGAAATGTCAACGGTGTGTTGCAGGTTATGAGAAGAGATGAGGATGGTAGCCCCAGTCTTCTCATGGTAGTCGACAAGCGTCTTTTTCAGGATGTTCTGGCTTGACGGGTCAAGGAAGTTGAAAGGTTCATCAAGAACGAGCAGCTGCGGTTGGTTGAGCAGGGCGGCGATAATGCCGATTTTCTGTTTGTTTCCTGCCGAGAAGTCGCGTATGAGTTTTTTCTGGTTGAGCACTTCATCCGCCATGAAGGGAATGAATGCATTGATTCGCTCGTCGAGTTCTTCCTTTGTCAGTCCGCACACTTTTCCGATGAATTCAAAGTATTCTTCCGGAGTCAGGAAGTCAATCAGGAAGCCGTCGTCAATGTAGGCTCCGGTCATTTTCTTCCATTCCTCACTCAGTGCGGGATTAATGACTTCGCCGTCGCTGGCAGGAACCATGCTAATGGTACCTTCGTCGGCTTTCAGCAAGTCGAGCATGATGCGGAACAGGGTTGTCTTTCCGGCTCCGTTGTTACCCACCAGGCCGAGGATGTCGCCCTGGTGGATGATGAATTCTTGAATGTCAACGGCAGTCTTTTCACCGAAAGACTTCCTGACTTGATTGATCCTGACTTCCATATTCTTTGTTTCAATGAATTAAACGATGCCGCGTCCGTGACACTTCTTAAACTTCTTGCCCGATCCGCAGGGGCATGGGTCGTTGGGTCCAGGCAGTTTGTCCTTGATGATGGGAGTGCGGTTGATTTGTGAAGCCTGTGCCCGTGTGTCATGTTGCTGGGCGGCCCTTTGTGCCGGATCTTCCATGTTGCCGCCACCATTACTTCCTATTTCAGCCTTCTGTTCATTATAGCGTTGTGAACGCTGTTCGGGAGCGGCTTCACGAACCTCCTGCTGCATTTCAGGTATCTGACCTCGCATGAGGATAGACGTGATGCGATTGTTCATGTCGTCAATCATTGTATCCCACAGCTTTGCGCTCTCAAGTTTGAAGATGAGCAGCGGGTCTTTCTGTTCGTATGATGCATTCTGGACGGAGTGGCGCAGTTCGTCGAGCTGACGCAGGTTCTCCTTCCAGTTGTCGTCGATGTGATGGAGCATGATGACCTTTTCGAACTGCTTGACAACGTCCTTTGCCTCGGTGTCGTATGCATCCTTGAGGTTGCAGGGGATGTTGTAAACGCGCTTTCCATCGGTGATGGGCACCATGATGCGTTCGAAGCGAGAGCCTTGGTTCTCGTAGACATCCTTGATGACCGGCCATGCTACACTCTGGATACGTTCGGTCTTTCGGGTGAAGTTAGACATTGCCAGCTGGAACGATTTCTCTTCGAGTTCGTTGCGGTGGACGGTGTTGAATTCCTCTTCGGTGAAGGGGCATTCCATAGCCATCACCTTGAGGAACTGTTCGCGGCATCCCACATAGTCGTTGTTGTTGATGATGTTGACAACGCGGTCCCAGATGACATTGGCAATATCCATGCCGATACGTTCACCCATGAGTGCATGACGGCGTTTCTCGTAGATAACGGTACGCTGTTTGTTCATCACGTCATCGTATTCGAGCAGGTGCTTACGGATACCGAAGTTGTTTTCTTCTACCTTCTTCTGGGCTCGTTCGATGTTCTTCGACATCCAGGGATGTTCGATGACTTCACCCTCTTGAATGCCCAGCCGGTCCATGACACTGGCAATACGCTCTGAGCCGAACAGACGCATCAGCTTGTCTTCCAAAGATATAAAGAACACGCTGGAGCCTGGGTCTCCTTGACGGCCGGCACGTCCGCGCAGCTGTCTGTCGACGCGTCGGCTTTCGTGGCGTTCGGTTCCGATGATGGCAAGACCTCCGGCCTCCTTCACTTCGTCGGATAGCTTGATGTCGGTACCACGGCCAGCCATGTTGGTTGCGATGGTTACGGCTCCCAGCAGGCGTTCTTCCTCCTTGATATAGGACGAGGCGGGAGCATCGCCCATCTGCGGATGTTTCGATGCGTGGTCGGTTTCGATGAGCTGTTCCTGATATTTCGTGGCAGAGAGTTTGTCGCTGAATGCCCGTCCGTCGCTGGTAGTGAATACCTTTCCGAGAGTGCTCTGACCGGCATTTGCCACGATGTCAGCTTCTTTCTGGTGCAGCTTAGCGTTCAGCACCTGATGAGGAATGTTTCTGATTTTCAGCATTCTCGACAGGAGCTCGGATATTTCAACTGACGTCGTACCGACCAGTGTGGGGCGTCCTTCGTTACGCATCTTCATGATTTCTTCGATGACGGCGGCATACTTTTCGCGTGCAGTCTTGTAGATACGGTCGTCCTGGTCGTTACGGATAACGGGTTTGTTGGTAGGGATTTCCACGACATCCAGTTTATAGATGTCCCAGAACTCACCGGCCTCCGTCGATGCCGTACCGGTCATGCCCGCCAACTTGTGATACATGCGGAAGTAGTTCTGCAGCGTGATGGTTGCGAAGGTCTGGGTGGCAGCCTCAATCTTCACATGCTCTTTGGCCTCGACGGCCTGATGGAGACCGTCTGACCACCGACGTCCTTCCATGATACGTCCGGTTTGTTCGTCAACGATTTTCACTTCGCCGTCGATGACTACATATTCGTCGTCCTTATTGAACATGCAGTAGGCTTTCAGCAGTTGCTGCAGGGTATGGACGCGTTCGCTCTGAACGCCGTAATGGCTGAGCAGTTCGTCTTTCTTGTTGACGCGCTCTTCCTCGGAGAGGTTCTTCTCGTTTTCGAGTGCAGAGAGTTGCGATGCGATGTCGGGCAAGACAAAGAGGTTGGCATCGTTCACCTGATCGGCGAGCCAAGCCGTACCCTTGTCGGTGAGGTCGCAGGAGTTCAGTTTCTCGTCGACGACGAAATACAGCGGTTCGACAGCCTTTGGCATTTCGCGGTTGTTGTTCTGCATGTAGTATTCCTCGGTCTTCAACATGCCCGCCTTGATGCCTTCTTCCGAAAGGTATTTGATGAGGGGTTTGTTTTTCGGCAGTGCCTTGTGCGAACGGAAGAGGGCGAGGAACCCTTCCTCGGTCAATTTCTGGTCGTTCTTTTCCTGGCCTTCGGTAATTTTTTGCTTGGCTTCAGCCAGATACTGCGTTGCCAGCTGACGCTGTACGCCGACGAGTTTCTCGACGAGGGGCTGGTATTCTTCGAACATCTGGTCGTCGCCCTTCGGGACAGGTCCGGAAATAATGAGCGGTGTACGTGCATCATCGATGAGCACTGAGTCGACCTCGTCGACGATGGCATAGTTATGACGGCGCTGCACGAGGTCGGCAGGCGAGATAGCCATGTTGTCACGCAGATAGTCGAAACCGAACTCGTTGTTCGTACCGAACGTGATGTCGGCTTCGTAGGCACGGCGGCGTTCTGGTGAGTTGGGGCGGTGCTTGTCGATGCAGTCTACGCTGAGTCCGTTGAACATATAGAGCGGTCCCATCCACTCGGAGTCACGCTTTGCCAGATAGTCGTTGACGGTGACCACATGGACACCGTTGCCTGTCAGTGCATTAAGGAAAACGGGCAGGGTGGCCACAAGGGTCTTGCCTTCACCCGTTGCCATTTCCGCAATCTTGCCTTGATGTAGCACGATGCCACCGAAGAGTTGAACATCGTAGTGCACCATTTCCCATTTCAGGTCGTTGCCGCCGGCTGTCCAGTGGTTGTGATAGATGGCCTTGTCGTCGACAATGGTGATGAAGTCTTTGTGGGGGTCGGCAGCCAGTTCGCGGTCGAAGTCCGTAGCGGTGACGATGGTTTCCTCGTTCTCGGCAAAGCGTCGGGCTGTATCTTTTACGATGCTGAATGCCACGGGCATCACTTCGTCGAGTGCTTTCTCGTAGATTTCGAGTGCTTCTTTGTCGAGTTTGTCAATCTGGTTGAAGATGGCTTCGCGTTCATCGAGCGGTGTATCTTCAATAGTAGCCTTCAGTTCGGCGATACGGTCCATCTGCTCGCGAGCCGACTCCTGCACATACTTCTGTATTTCTTTCGTACGGGCACGCAGTTCGTCGTTGCTCAGGGCCTTGATTTCGGGATAGACAGCTTTTACCTTTTCCACAAAGGGTTGGATGAGTTTCATGTCGCGGGCTGACTTATCGCCGAAGAGTGACTTTAGAAATTTGTTGAAATTCATTTTGTTATATATTTTTTATTTTTATTCTTCTCTTATTAAATAATGTACGTACCTTATTATATATATAAGGCGTGCAAAGATACAAAGAAAATTCCATAAAACGGACATTTCCGCTGCATATTTAGTTCTTATTAATACTAAAAAGAGGAACGGAGGGCCGTTTCGGGGGGCCGATTTCTGCCTGTCATGACAGCCAATGCTACCTGTCGGCAGTATTATCAAGCACAGATGACAGGCTTATCAAGCATTGATAACAAGCTTATCAAGCACAGATAACAAGCTTATCAAGCATTGATAACAGGCTTATCAAGCATTGATAACAGGCTTATCAAGCATTGATAACAGGCTTATCAAGCACAGGTAATGTGACGGTAAGAAACAACCGGCATTCCGGCTTGGTACAACCCGCCGTCAGAATCCTTAGTATTCTTCAGAACAAAGGTGCTTGTTTGCACGCATTCGGGGCCCTTATCCTGATGCTTTTGGCGATGGTCGGCGCAATGCGGTCAGTGGTGACAGGCGTGGAAACGAGTCCGGCCTTTACGCCGGCGCCATAGAAAATAATAGGGAAGGGTAGAAATGCAGCGCGGCATGAGTAGCTCTCGTTCGTGTCTTCGTTAATCAATTGCCAACCGGGAGCCACCTCGACAATCAGGTCTCCGCTGATTTCGGGTGAATACGGACTTTCCTTTACCTCGCGGACTCCGGCATTCTGAAGGAGAAACTCTTTTGAGCGTGCTGTTATTTCGTTGAAGTTGAGTTGGCTGTGTTCGATGAGTTTGTGGTCGAGGTAGATTTGGTTGTGGAAGCAGGTCTGTACATATTGCCCGCGTCCGTAGACGGCAGCCAGATACATGTTGAGGAGGTTGGCCGTGCGGTTGATGTAGAAGGTTCCGGTCGGGATGTGGAAACGTTCGTAGTCAATAGCAGCCTCGTCGGTGTAGCCCGTGCTTGTTAAGACGAAGAGGACTTGTTCTTTTCCAAAACGCTGTTCGACGGAAGATATGAAATTGGCCAGCGTCCGGTCGAGCATCATGTAGGTATCCTCCAACTCGTCCTGCCATTTTGTCTTGCTTCCTGCTTTTGCCGAGAGGGTGATGGCGAGGTAGTCGGTTATGTGGTCGCGCCCCATTGCGTTGTCGCCGATGCAGTCTAACGCAAAGTTGCAAACGAAATCATTCCTATCGTCTTTGCTCTTAATGACTTGTGAGTTTGTATTTCTGTAAAACTTCAACCATTTTTTTGCCTCCTGAGAGTAGTATTCAGACGTAATCCATTGGCTCGTTTTTCCATCGAGCCAAAAGGCAGCATCAGCAGCGTGCCCCGCTGACAAGATGGCAGCATCGGCACTTTCTGCAATGCCGAATACTATCGCTTTTCCGTTGCTGCTGACCTTCAGCTCGTCGCTGATGGTGCTGGTGGCAATGTGTGCCGGCGAAGCAAAAAACTTGGAATCGTCGATACAGAAGACAGGGCGGAGGCTGGTTCGGTCGAGCCATTGTTCGCCAGGTATATGATTATAATAAGGAGTCGTGCCGGTTGCGACGGCGGTCAGGGCCGAGGCTTTGTCTAACGGTTCGAAAGGGTAGGAGGCCGCTTCGTAGGCACGGCCTTCGTTGAGTAGCTTTTTGAAACCGTATTCTGAATAGAGCGGTGAATAATGCTCAAGAAGGTCGGTGCGCAGTTGGTCGATGACAATGTTGACGACCAGCCGCGGAGCCGGTTGGAGGGTTTGCGCTTCGATTTCGGCTGCGGTGAGCGAAGTCAGGATGATGGCAGAGACGTATCTGTTGAATATATGCTTGTTCATTTCATTTATGATGCTTTATTGAAAATGCGTCTGCAACAACGTATCAGCAAAGATAGTGCCAGAAAGTTCGTTGCTTCGGCATAATCCTGAAAAAAGTTTCCGAGGAAGAACAGAAGGATGCAGACGGCGTAGCATTTCCAAAGCCAGTGGGAATGGTTCTTGCGGGCATTTCCGACGGCAGGCCAGAGCCCGATGAGCGTAATCGGGTTGAATAACAATATCTGAAGGTTCAGGCGCACGGTGGGATGTTGCGAGAACAGCATGGCCGTCAGGATGAGTCCCCCAAAGGCTGTTGCCGACAGTAAGACCGCATCGAGCAGCCAGAGGTTCCGTTTGTATTTCAGCTCATTGCCGGTGATGATGAGTAAGAGAATGAAAAGTGCTCCGAAGACCCTCAGGGGGGTGTTGTATGTGGCAAAGGAGTGTCTTCCGTCGTCAGCCAGGATGAGTTCAGATTCGGATACGAGCTTTCTCGTCGAGTCGCCTTCCTGTATCTGAGCACCCTCATAGTAGTTCATGAGGTTGATGGGCAGAAACAATGACTGCTCCTCGCTGATGGGGCGGTCGGCCTTCAGACCTAACAGGAGGTCGTTGCCCATGCGTGCCCAACGCTCCTTCGTGTTGTAAGCGTGGATGTTTTCCCTGTAGGTACGGGGCAATAGAGAGTCGAGATGTGCAGAGGGCTTGTTGTTCAAGTGATTGGCAATCATCCTGTCGGCACGCGTCGTACAGTTGTCGTAGAAGTAGTTGTAGCGATAAAAACGGTTCTCGGGCAGATTGTTTACGATGACGGCGTCGATGATACGCAGCTTCTCGTCGGGCTGAAGGTTCAGCTTCTGCTGACGAACCCATCGCCCTTCCTCTTCATATTCATCGAGAAATGCAAACATCGGGGCCATTCCCACTGTATAGTCAGTCAGTCCGAAGATGAACTTAAGGTAGAAAAACTTAGCCTTGAAAGAGAATAATCCCCAGTTGACAGCCACGTCATTATAAATATGTTCGCGCCCGCGAGAGTCAGTGAATGGGAAATCATAGCCTTCGATGCGCAGGGCTGTATGGCCGTAAAGTTCATACGCCTCTTGACCGGGACCACATGTCAGGAGGCTGATCTCTACACTATCCATCTTCGCCAACAGGAGGGAGTCGGCAGGTAACTCGGCATTCACCGAAGTTGTTAAAGAGCATAAAAAAGCCAGTAAAGTGGCCTTAAAAAATCGATTAAAACGTTTCACGATGCAAAAATAGCTTATATTTTGCAGATTTCATGCTTTTAATTCAATTTTTTTCAATAATTTTGCACCCTGTAACGTAAAAATATTGATTGTTGCATATACTTTTAAAAAGAAAAATGAAGAAAATAGTCATTGGGCTCTTCGCTACATTCATATCTCTTGCGGCCTTTGCACAGGGAAGCACGAACTCGCCTTACAGTCAATATGGCCTCGGAGCTGTTGCTGATGCCGCCACGGGCTTCAACCGCGGTATGAACGGGTTGGGTATCGGTTATCGCAGCGGTTCCGTCGTCAACTATCTGAACCCTGCTTCTTATTCAGCCGTCGATTCGCTGACATTCCTCTTCGATGTAGGTATGTCCGGACAGATTACCAATTTCGAACAGGCCGGCAAACGACTGAATGCCAATTCGGCTGGTGTCGAGTATGTTGCCGCTTCGTTCAGGGCTTTCCGTGGAGTGGGCGTCAGCTTTGGACTGATGCCGCTGACAACCATCGGCTATAATTATTCAAACAGCGAGACCATCAGCCCTGCACTCGATGCCAATGTCACGACCTATACCAATACCTACTCCGGTAGCGGTGGCCTGCATCAGGCTTTCCTCGGAGCCGGCTGGGAACCCTTCTCAGGCTTCTCCTTTGGAGCCAACTTCAGTTATGTATGGGGAAATGTCACTCGTTCGACCGTCAACTCTTATAGCCTGAATGCCAGTGACGCCTCTTCTATCAATACGCTTTCAAAATACTATACGGGTTCGGTGGACAGTTATAAAGCCGATTTCGGTGTGCAGTATCAGCTGGCTTTGGGTAAGCGCGATAATATCACAGTCGGACTCACTTACGGCCTCGGGCATAAGTTGGGAACCGATCCGACATGCTGGATTATCTCAAAGAATGCAGAAAGCGGAGTCGCCGATACGACCAAGTATGTCGTCTCAAACGGTTTCGAACTTCCTTCGACGATAGGAGCCGGAGCCATCTACAGCCATGCCGGCAAATGGAAAGTGGGCATTGACTATCAGTTGCAGAAGTGGGGAGCCACCAGTTTCCCCGTTTATTCAACCGTCAGCAATCAAGCCACCTACGCCCTTTCGGATAATTACTACAAAGACCGTCAGAAACTGACCCTCGGAGGAGAATATTGTCCAAATGAAAACGGCCGGCGTTTCTATCAGATTATTCGTCTGCGTGCCGGCATATCCTATGCCACACCATACCTCACGATTAATGGAGAAGACGGTCCGAAGGAACTGAGTGTCAGTGCAGGTATATCCCTGCCAATCCTTAACAGCTATCGCCGTAATTATCTGAATATCTCCGGACAGTGGGTCCGCCAAGAGGCCAAGGGCATGATCAAGGAGAATACCTTCCGTCTCAACATCGGACTGACGTTCAACGAGCGCTGGTTTGCCAAGTGGAAGGTAGAATAGCAACCGGAACATCATGAGAAAGACACTTCTTGTCACGGCGTTATTCCTCATAGGGATGTTGTTGTTAGGTGCCTGCTCGAAACAGCAGGAACACATCGCACCGCCCATCTACGACAAAGACTCTGTCGCCATGATGACCAGCTATGGAGTAAACACGCTCATCTCCGACTCGGGCGTCATTAAGTATCGTATCGTTGCCGAGCGGTGGGAAGTGAACGATAAAGTAAATCCTTCGCGTTCTATCTTCGACAAAGGACTCTTCCTGACACAGTTCGACGAGAAATTCCACATACAGGCCTATATACAATGCGACACCGCATATAACTATGACAAGTTGAAGCTGTGGGAACTGAGAGGCCGCGTGCGCATACTGACCAAAGACGGCCTGCGTTATAGCAGCGAGCAACTCTACTGGGATGAGCGGAAGCACGAACTCTATTCCTATGTCTATTCCCATCTGGTAACACCCGAGCGAGAATTGGAGGGCACCTACTTCCGCAGCGACGAGTATATGACGAAATACACCGTTTCAAACTCGAAAGGCTCCTTTGAAAAGGAAGACTTTGAGGAAGGCGATGAAGATGAAGAGACAACATCGGAAGATGCACCTGTCTATCAGCGTCCGCAGACGCCTCCGCAACGAAAGACAACCCAATAAGCAGACACATAACGAACAATAACAAACAAGCATTTTGGAACAGTCAGAGATACCACTAATAATCAGCATCCTTGTGACAATGGTCTTTTCCGCATTCTTTTCGGGAATGGAAATAGCCTTTGTTTCGAGCAACAGGATGTTAGCAGAAGTTGAAAAGGACCGCAACGGGTTCGCACAGAAGATGATCTCCACCTTCTATAAGCATCCAAATGCCTTTGTCAGTACGATGCTTGTCGGAAACAATATCGTTCTTGTCATCTACGGAATCCTCTTCGCACGACTCTTCGACCAGACGCTCTTTGCAGATTATTCAGGAGGGACAAGAGTCTTTCTCGATACCATACTCTCGACAGTGGTCGTCCTTTTTACGGGTGAGTTCCTGCCAAAGACTCTCTTCAAGAACAACCCCAACCGGTTGCTGACCATCTTTGCACCGTTGGCCTATCTTTTCTATATTATCTTGTGGCCCATCAGTAAATTCGCCACCTTCCTTGCCAAAGTGCTCTTGAGATTGTTCGGCATCAAAATGCAAAAGGAAGATGACGACGAAGGCTTCTCGAAAGTAGACCTGGACTATCTGGTGCATACGAGCATCGACAACGCCAAGAATGACGAAGAAATAGAAGACGAGGTGCGTATCTTCCAAAATGCCCTTGAATTCCCCGATATTAAGGTTCGTGACTGTATGATACCCCGTACGGAAATCAATGCCGTCGACATGAACAACTGTACATTGGAAGAGCTGAAGATGAAATTCGTTGAAAGCGGAAACAGCAAACTCCTTGTCTATCAGGACGATATCGATCATGTCGTGGGCTATATCCATAGTTCTGAACTCTTCCGAAATCCCGATGACTGGCACAAGACCATCCGCACACTTCCCTTCGTCCCGGAAACGATGGCAGCACAGAAACTGATGAAAATCCTTCTGCAGCAGAAGAAGAGCATTGGCGTTGTTGTCGATGAGTTTGGTGGCACCAGCGGCATCGTTTCGTTGGAAGACATTGTCGAAGAGATTTTTGGCGACTTTGAGGATGAGCACGATAATGCCAAATATGTGGCCAAGAAAACCAACGACGGACAATACGTCCTGTCGGCTCGCTTAGAGATTGACAAGGTCAACGAAATGTTTGAACTCGACCTGCCCGAGAGTGACGATTATATGACAATCGGAGGACTCATTTTGCATGAGTACCAGAGTTTCCCGAAACTCAACGAAGTCATTGCCATCGGACGCTTCGAATTCAAAATTTTGAAGAATACAAGTACTAAAATAGAGCTCGTAAAGCTAAAAGTGAACCCATAAAAGCATTTTTCGACTAAAATTTTCCGTCGTTTCAAATTAATTTCCTATCTTTGTACGCATTTTTCAAAGCATCCCCCCTCAAAGGGGTGAAAAAAAGAAAACATAGAAAGAATAAATAAATAAAAAAAATTAACAAATGGCAGCAATTGGAAAAATCAGAAGCTGGGGCCCTATCCTCGTAGCAGTGATAGGTTTTGCCCTGTTTGCATTCATTGCAGGTGATTTAGCTAAATCATGCGAAGCACTCAGAAATGAGAAAGTAAATCAAGTTGGTAAGGTCCTTGGTGAGAAGGTTTCCACCCAGGAATTCCAGGAAATGATGACAGAGTATCAGGAGGTCTACAAGCTCCAGATGGGAACAGAGAACCTGAGCACCGATCAGATGAACCAAGTCAAGGACATGGTATGGCAGTCTTACATTCAGAACAAGATTGTTGAAGCCGAATGTGAAAAGCTGGGCATCACCGTTACCAACAAAGAATTGGAGAACATGTATGAAAAGGGTACCAGCCCCCTGTTACTTCAGACTCCTTTCGTCAACCAGCAGACTGGACGTTTCGATGTCAACAGCCTCAGAGAGTTCCTCAGCAGATACAAGACTGAAGAGAAGAGTGGCCGCATCAGCGAACAGTCTCAGCAGCTCAAGAAACTCTGGCTTTTCTTTGAGAAGTCCATCCGCCAGCAGCTCCTTGCCCAGAAGTACCAGAACCTCTTCACACAGTGTATCCTCTCTAACCCTGTCGAGGCTAAGATGGCTGTAGAGGAAGCTAACCAGGAGAGCCTTGTCGACTTGGCAACCCTTACTTACGCTTCTGTTGCTGACGATAAGGTAGAAGTCAGCGAAGCAGACCTGAAAGCTAAGTACGAAGAGGTGAAAGACCTTTTTGTTGACATCACCGAAAGTCGTGACATCAAGTATGTTGACGTATTGGTAGAGCCTTCTATGGATGACCGCCGTGCCCTGCAGGAGCAGTTCGACACCTATCGTGCCGACCTCGCCGCAGCCGATGATCCCACAGATGTCGTTCGCAAGAGCACATCAGCCATTCCCTATCTGGGCCTCCCCGTCCTCAAGACCGCTTTCCCCTATGACGTCGCCAACCGTCTCGACTCGATGGCTGTCGGTCAGACTTCTATCGTTTTCGAGAGCAATAAGGCCCTGAACATCATCAAGCTGATGGCAAAGCAGCAGCTGCCCGATTCTATCGAGTACCGCCAGATCTATGTCACCGCTGACACTCCCGAGGCTATTCAGACCAAGACAGACTCTATTGTCAATGCCGTAAAGGCTGGTGGTGACTTTGAGACGATTGCCAAGGTTTATGGCCAAGATGGTCAGAAGCGTTGGGTCACCACTCGTGACTACCAGAATGCTAACTCGATGGACAATGACTCGAAGAAGCTCATCCGCGACCTCAACACGATGGCTGTTAACGAAATCCGTACCATCTCCCAGCCAAACGTCACCCTGATTACTCAGGTGACCGGTCACAAGGCAACGACCACGAAGTATACGGCTGCCGTCATCCGCAAGAACTATGAGTTCTCCAATGACACCTACCGTACGGCTTACAATAAGTTCAGCTCATTCGTCAGTGCCAACAAGACATTGGCTGATATCGATGAGAATGCACAGAAGGAAGGCTACACCGTTCGCGAGCGCAAGAACATTGCTACATCCGAGCACACCGTGGCAGGCATTGCTGACACCCGTGATGCTTTGAAGTGGCTTTTCGATGCAAAGGAGAACGAAGTATCACCGCTCTATGAGTGTGGAAACAACAGCCATCTGTTGGTAGTAGCCCTTGAGAAGGTGAACAAGGCTGGTTATCGTCCCCTCACCGACACGCAGGTTCTCGACTATGTGAAGGCAGAGGTCTTGAAGGACAAGAAGGCTGCTTATCTGATGGCTCAGCTCGACGGCGTGAAGAGCGTTGCCGATGCCAAGGCTAAGGGTGCTGCCAATGATACTATCAAGCAGGTGACTTTCCAGGCCGCTACATATGTTCCTTCTGTAGGCAGTGAGCCCGCACTGAGCGGTGCTGTTGCCGCAACTGAAAAGGGTGCCTTCTCTGCTAAGCCCGTAAAGGGTAACAATGGTGTCTATGTCTTCCAGGTTGTTGACCGTACAGCCTTCGAGAAGAGCACTGACGTGAAGGCACAGGAGCAGACACTTCGTCAGCGAGCCCTGCAGAGTGTCGGTTCTTTCTTCAACGATCTCTATGTCAATGCAAAGGTTGTTGACAACCGCTATTTGTTCTTCTAATCTACAGAAGGACTAAGCATAAAGAAGTCCCGCGGCAATCACCGCGGGACTTCTTTTTTATTGGATAGTTTTGAGTGTCTTAAAGCATAGCTTCGGGAGTGCCGTTCGTAAGGACTGGCAGTGCCGTAAGTATGGACAGGCAGTACTGATAGGCGTCTTTGCCTCATCCAGAGGGCTTAATAGTCTTCGTCGCTGACATCAACCGACTCAATGTCGAGGTCGTCAGGATTCGTTTCGAACGTTGTGCGATAAGACTCTTCCGTCAGCATGTCGTCGTCGTAGCTGTCGTCTTCATCGTCATCTTCGTATGAGTCATTGTCGTGCACGTCTTCCTCTTCGTCATCGTTTTCGTCAAATCCGTTACCCTCGCTCTCTCCGAAATGGCTGTGGGGGCGTTCGCTGATGGGTTTCAGTTTTGCGAAAATAGCTTCAACCCATGTTCCTTTCGGTATTTCCAAGGCTTCATAGCCATCGGCAATTTTCTTTTCATACATGCCGCCCGGGATGTGGAGTCTGTCTTTCGGTACGATGGTGGTGCTGATGTCAAATCCAGACTCAATGATGTCCTTGATACTTTGGGAGAGCGAATCCCATCCTCCGCCAAAGTTACGGTCGATGACTTCCATGAGCTTTGCGGCACTGATGTGCCGGATATTTTCATAGGTAAGGTCGGTCACTCGCATGATGGGCTTTTTCTTGACAGCCCATTTCTGCTTGTTGTTTTCGTCGAGCCTCAGCGAACCTATCTTGAATCCTCTCTGTTCGTATTTGTCGATGACGACAGGCTTGTCGATTTTTATTTCTTCGAGTTCGAAGGCAGTCCGAAGAATGTCCATGTATCTTTGGATATTTTCCTTGAGGTCGGCATCTTTCTCTGCAGCTTCCCACATTCTGAAAATATCGTTTTCCTGGATGTCCCACACACTGCTTTTCGTTATGGTTTTCAATGTGAGAGCGTTTGTCTGTTGTTTCATTATCTTGTTTTTTGCTTGTTTTTATTTCCTTATTTCATTGGTAGGTCATCAGCCCCTCGCTGTGTCCGATGTCCTAACAATTTGCAAAAATAAAGACTTTGTTTCTATCTCACAAATTTTTTTCCTATTAATTTCGTTTGTGATGAAAAAAAAACATCTGCATCAACATTTTTTCATCAAACGTTTCGTATCTTCGAAAAAATCCATTATCTTTGCAACCTTATGAGTAAGCCATTAGCAGAGCGGATGCGTCCTAAGACGCTCGATGAATATGTGGGCCAGCGCCATTTGGTGGGCGAAGGGGCTGTCTTGCGTCGAATGATTGATGCGGGACGCATTTCTTCGTTCATTCTTTGGGGGCCTCCCGGAGTGGGCAAGACCACGTTGGCGCAGATTATCGCCAACCGTCTGGATGTTCCCTTCTATACGTTGAGTGCGGTGACGAGTGGTGTGAAAGATGTCCGCGATGTCATCGATCGTGCCAAAAGCGGAAGGTTCTTCTCTTCGGCTTCTCCCATCCTGTTTATCGATGAAATCCATCGCTTCAGCAAATCGCAGCAGGATTCCTTGCTCGGTGCTGTCGAGCGTGGCATAGTAACACTCATCGGAGCTACGACAGAGAACCCGTCATTTGAAGTCATACGCCCGCTGCTCTCCCGTTGTCAGCTGTATGTCTTGAAGCCCTTGGAGAAGGACGACTTGCTCAATCTTGTCCATCGTGCCCTGACGGAAGATGAGGAACTGAAACAGAGGCATATAGAGTTGAAGGAATATGGAGCCTTGCTTCGCTATAGTGGTGGTGATGCCCGTAAGCTGCTGAATATTCTGGAGCTGGTCGTCGAGTCGGAAAGTGCAGAGACCGTTGAGATAACCGATGAAAAGGTCGTCAGCAGGTTGCAGCAAAATCCTTTGGCTTACGACAAGGACGGTGAGATGCACTACGACATTATCTCGGCATTCATCAAGAGCATTCGAGGCAGTGATCCTGATGCGGCACTCTATTGGATGGCTCGGATGATTGAGGGAGGCGAAGATCCTCAGTTCATAGCCAGAAGGCTTGTCATCAGTGCAGCTGAGGACATTGGCCTTGCCAATCCCAATGCATTGCTTCTTGCCAATGCAGCCTTTGATGCCGTGATGAAAATTGGATGGCCTGAAGGCCGGATACCGCTTGCCGAGGCTGCCGTCTATCTGGCAACGAGTCCAAAGAGCAACTCCGCTTACATGGGTATAGCTACAGCCCTTGATGTAGTCCGTCAGACGGGCAATCAGCCGGTGCCTCTTCATCTTCGCAATGCACCGACAAAGTTGATGGAGGACCTGGGGTATAGCGACGGTTATAAATATGCCCATGACTATCCGGGACATTTCGTCGAACAGCAATTCATGCCCGATGAACTAAAGGACACCCGCATCTGGCATGGGCAGCATAATTCTTCGGAAGACAAGCTCATCAACCAGATGATTAAGTGTTGGGGCAAAAGGTTTGAAGAGGATTGATTAAGACTGTATCGCGTAATAGCGATATTCTGCAAAAGCTTTCAACAAAAAAAGACAGAACGGCAAAAACTATATGGAAAGAAAAATCGTTATCTTAGACGGATATGCTTCTAATCCCGGTGACCTTTCTTGGTCAGAGTTGGAAAAGATGGGGCATTTGGTCGTTTACGACCGGACGAAACCCGATGAAGTTGTAGAGCGGGTAGGTGATGCAACTATAGTGTTGACAAATAAGGTGACTTTCGATGCAGCCTTGTTCCGTCAGTTGCCTCGTTTAAAATATATAGGGGTCTTGGCAACGGGTTTCAATATCATTGATGTCGATGCCGCACGAGAGGCTGGAGTCATCGTTTCGAATATCCCGGCTTATTCCACTGACAGCGTAGCCCAGACGGCTTTTGCTCATATCCTCAATATCACGAACCGGGTCGGGCATTATACTCAACAGGCTCGTGACGGTAAGTGGAGTGGGGCCCCAGACTATTGCTATTGGGACACACCGCTATTGGAATTGGCTGGTATGACGATGGGTATCGTGGGACTTGGCAACATCGGAAGTCGGGTGGCACAGATTGCCCATACTTTCGGCATGGATGTCTTTGCCTTTACAAGCCGTCCGCGCGACAATATGCCTGTTGGCGTGCAGAAGGCAACCTTCGAAGGGCTCCTCAGTGTGAGCGACATACTCTCGCTTCATTGTCCGCTGAACGAGTCGACACGCCACCTCATCAATGCCGAAACCCTTTCGTTGATGAAGCCCGGTGCCATACTCATCAACACGGGTCGCGGGCCGTTGGTCGATGAACAGGCTGTGGCAGAGGCCTTGCAGTGCGGACAGCTCCGAGCCTATGGGGCAGATGTGATGGAACAAGAGCCGCCACGTCAGGACAATCCGCTCTTTAGGTGTCCGAATGCATTCTTCACGCCTCATATTGCATGGGCTACCCATGCGGCTCGCGGTCGACTTGTCCAAATTGCTATTGACAATGTAAGGGCTTACCTTGACGGCAAACCGCAGAATGTGGTGAATGCCGAACCTGAAATAAACAAAAACTAATGTTTGATAAATGAGTTACGAAGATATAGAGTTTTCAAGCACCGTACTGCTTATCATTGAGATCTTGGGAACTTTCGCCTTTGCCATCTCTGGCATTCGCCACGCTGCAGCCAAGCACTTCGATTGGTTCGGCGGCTTTGTCTGTGGCTTTGTGGTGGCTATTGGCGGTGGAACCGTTCGCGACGTGATGCTGGGCGTGACACCCTTCTGGATGACCTCCTCGCTCTATATCATCTGCACGCTGTTGGCCTTGGTTTTTGTGCTGACCTTCGCCCGTTCGCTCAAAAGGTTGGATAACGCATGGTTCGTTTTCGATACCCTGGGCCTTGCACTCTTTACCATTGCCGGAATACAGAAGACGCTGGCTCTTGGCCATCCTTTTTGGGTGGCCATCGTCATGGGATGTATCACGGGTTCTGCCGGTGGCATCACGCGCGATATATTATTAAATAAGGTACCTGTGATCTTCCATAAGGAAATCTACGCAATGGCCTGTGTCATCGGAGGCATGATTTACTGGCTGCTGATGACGCTTGGCGTCAATATGGCCGTGACATCCACTGTTACCTTTCTGGCCATCTGCCTCATACGCTATCTGGCCATGCGCTATCACATCTCCTTGCCGAAGTTGCGGCAAGAACACTACTGATTCTTTTTGAGGGCATTATATGCTTCGAGGGCTTTCTCCAGGACGATGAGCGCCTGTGTGAGGTCCTCTTTTTTCAGCACATAGGCGATACGCACCTGATCGCGGCCGGCACCAGGTGTCGTATAGAAGCCTGCGGCCGGCGCCATCATGACTGTCTGTCCCTCATATTCGAACTCGGCAAGACACCAACGGCAGAATTCCTCGGCGTCGTCGACGGGCAACTTGGCCACAGTGTAGAATGCACCCATAGGAATGGGGGAGTAGACGCCTGGAATCCTGTTGAGGCCGTCAATAAGACACTTTCGGCGTTCTACATACTCATCGTAGACATCCCGCATATATTCCTCGGGAGCTTCGAGTGAAGCTTCTGCTACTATCTGTCCGATGAGGGGAGGGGAGAGGCGGGCCTGACAGAACTTCATCACGGCTTTCTGAACTTCACGGTTCTTTGTGATGAGTGCTCCGATGCGTATGCCACATTCGCTGTATCGCTTTGACACGGAGTCAATCAGGATGACATTCTCTTCAATGCCTTCCAGATGGCAGGCTGAAATGTAGGGTGAACCAGTGTAGATGTATTCACGGTAGACTTCGTCGGAGAAGAGATAGAGGTCGTACTTCTTGACAAGGTCACGAATCTGATTCATCTCGCGCCGTGTATAGAGGTAACCCGTCGGGTTGTTGGGATTGCAGATCATGATAGCCCTTGTGCGCTCGTTAATAAGTTCTTCAAACTTTTCAACCTTAGGCAGCGCAAAGCCTTCCTCAATGGTCGTTGCTATGGTGCGGATGACAGCACCGGCCGAGATGGCGAAGGCCATATAGTTGGCGTAGGCTGGTTCGGGCACAATGATTTCGTCGCCAGGGTTCAGGCAGGAGAGGAAGGCAAAGAGCACGGCCTCTGAACCACCCGAAGTGATGATAATATCGTCGGGAGTGACATTGATGTTATACTTTGCATAGTAGCCCACCAACTTCTCCCGATAGCTCAGGTAACCTTGTGACGGTGAGTATTCAAGAATGGTTCTGTCGATGTGTCTCAAGGCATCAAGGGCCACTTTCGGTGTGGGCAGGTCGGGCTGTCCTATGTTCAGATGATAGACCTTCGTGCCGCGTTTCTTGGCGGCTGCTGCCAGAGGGGCAAGTTTGCGAATCGGCGACTCAGGCATCTCCTGACCGCGAACGGAAATGATAGGCATATTTACAAAATTAACAAATTATCAAATTGACAAATAATCGA
>Ga0310691_10003135_pt1 | contig 20403 bp, 23 predicted proteins | sample 176DNAGHGlowgp2_FD_203887 | JGI IMG/M metagenome (GOLD analysis project Ga0310691, IMG submission 203887) | Sheep rumen microbial communities from Palmerston North, Manawatu-Wanganui, New Zealand - 1766 DNA GHGlow gp2 (v2) (version 2) | ecosystem: Host-associated > Mammals > Digestive system >...
TACACGGGCTCCTGTATATAGTCGTGGCTGGAACGATAATCGGTGTAGCCGGACTCGGAATTCTCTACATCGCTTTTGCATATTGGGACTATTTGCAAGAGTGCATATGGGACAGGCATACGGTGATTGCTATTGTTGTGATTCTTGCCGTTACGCTCTTTCTTTCGGAAGATCTAGCGAGTCTGATACCGCTCAATCTTCTTTTGATTCAGATACTGGTGTTTCTGACATATTCTGGAATCAGGGCATGGATACAACATAAAGTTGATTGTGAAGAGTAATAATCTTGAATCCAGAATAACGGTCATCTGGAATATGCTATTATTCTAGAGGCCGTTAATCTATTTAAGTATTCTTCCCTTTTCCATCTGAAAAACCTCATCACACAGGACTTTCACGTCTTCATGATTATGACTTGCTAACAGAATAAGACACCCCCTGTCTTTGAATTCTAAAAGAAGATCTCTGATTTCACAAACACCATCAGAATCCAAGCCATTCATTGGCTCATCAAGTATCAGTATCGGAGGCTCCTCCATTATTGCCTGTGCAATCGCAAGTCTTTGTCGCATCCCCAAACTATACTTTTTCACCGTCATCTTTAATTCTGGAGTCAAACCGCATTTTTTCATTGTTATTCTAATCTGCTCGTCGCCGATTCTATTATTTATTGCAGCCAAAATCTTAAGGTTTTTGAAACCTGAATAGTACGGGATAAATACAGGAGTTTCAATGATTACACCTGCGCAGTGCAAATAATCTATATCCTTTCCTATAATTTCCCCATCACAGGTCACTTCTCCATATGTAGGTTTAACGAAGCCGCAAATACACTTCATCAGCATTGTCTTTCCACAACCGTTTCTTCCTACAAGTCCGTATATTTTCCCACCATCCAAAGAAATGTTAATATCGTTTAGGATTTCTTTCTTGTTGATAGTCAGATTTAGATTCTTAACTGTGATCATATCATTCCAGACTCACTTTCTTAGAATTATGCAAGATTAATGCAGTCATAACCAGGTTAATAGATAATAGATAGATAATTGAATAATGTAATGGAAATATCGGTTTTGAAGCTACCTCTCGAAAGTGCCACCATGACACAGTGTGCGATAATGGAAAAAGCCATTGCAACCCCGTATCAACAGAACTAAGAACCATTCCGGCAAATACGATAACAAAATCCAACACTATACCAACTATCTTTTTCCCTATAATTGAAAAGAGCAGGGCAATTTGAATTAAGAAGAACGAATAAAGAAACAATGTAAGAACAGAATATGCCACAACTTCCTGCAAAGATAATTGGTTCAACATATTAAGCGGGAAAAGCAGAGCAACATAAGAGAATGATTTCTCTGGAAATGTAGCAGAATAATATCTTACCGCATTTGAGAATTCCATCTGGACAGAAGTGTAATCAACAGAAAAAAGAACGGAGAACAAAAAAAGCGTCAGCAAATAAATAAGTGTACTGATAAATATACACAAGAGCTGTATGGCAATCCATCTTTTCTTGCTCATCCGCACACAATAAAAGTACCGGAAGGCACTACAGTCCGGGAAATCGGCCATCATAACTACAAACAGCAAAGGAATGAACAGTAATACAAGGCCCGAATTGCTAAGAGCAACAAACGGCTCAAGGAAAGACGCCTTTGCGTCCATATCCTGACTCAACTCCCGAATTGGTTCTATGATATTAATATTGATGAAAACAGCGCACAATAATAGAATCAAGCATTTTGAACTTCGCAGGATTCGCAAACATTCAATAAAGGAAAGTTTTATCATTGTTCTGGTTCTATATGGCTCCATTCTTTTCATCTCGCTTGATTCGATAATATAGTAGAAGTATAGATATTCCGTAAAAAGATGAAGCGACTGTTATTGATTCTACCTTCTCTCGTAGCGAAGAATAGTTACTGATTAGGTTTTCCGGGTTTAACGCAACTTCAGAAACATGCTGTAAGATTGTGTTGCCATTAGAACCTGCTCCCATAATCCCAATTCGATTTGAAAGGATCATAACCATATACTTTATCAGAATAGGAATACACATCAATTCATACCTATCATCAAAAAAGATAGAAACAATGACAAAAAAGAGTGAGAGTGCCATACCATAGGTGAATGAATAGAACAGTTTCAAACCACATCTAAGTATAATTTTCCGATTCGCGCTAAACACCGGGAAACGTGAAAGCATCCTGATTCTAATCACCAACCCCAGTAACAAATAAGCGGTCATAAATATAACTCCCGATGAAATAACCGCGCCTGTAACTTTTACGAAACAATAACGAATTCTTTTCTCCCGATGTAATCGATTTCTCCTAGCCCCCCTCTTCTCATAGTACATAGAAAAGGAAAAGCACAAACTTGTCAGGATTGGATAGATTACCGAAGAATATGCCGAGATTCCCTTACTCCATAATTCGAACCCATCTATGTCTCCTTTCGAGATTAGGCTCCCATCTCCGGTATCTAGTAGTAATTGAAATATGACACTGCCTTTTCCCTTTTCATCAACATATCCAACACTTGTACTAAATAAAAGGACAAGACAAAGAATTTGGAATATGGCTGTTCGCCAATTAATATCTTGTTTAATCTCTGATAACATTACTTCTCCGGAACATATGAGTGAAAAAAGACATCACCATTTACTGCATTTACATAGAACACATAAATTCTGCCGTCTGCGGAATTGCGGCCTTCAAAACTCCAACAAGGATACTCTGTTATGGTGTTTAATTCATAGTTTTCAATCCCACAGTACTCAAACGCTACTCTTTGAACACTAATCCTCATCTGTTCTCCAACAAAGTCGTCAAGTATTTCACATGCTTTTGTAAGAGGAACGATGGCTTCCTGATTATCGATAATTGGTTCGAAAACACTATTGTTTGAATAACCAGCGTATGCATCTACATTTCCTGTTATCGTATATGCGTATTTTGTGTCAAAGTCAATTCTCTGCTCTGAATTTATCTCTCTATAAGATCCCCAATCTCCAAAAGCAAAAGGAACTCCCTTATAAATCCTTCTAACGTTAAATTGGTATCCATATATATCTCCGATTTCGAATACTCTTACATAGGGAACATCAACCTCGATTCCAATTGGCGCCAAATATGGTGTGCCTTTTTCAAAATACTCTTTGATTTTTTTCGCTGCATCGCCAATAGAAACGGATCCGTTTAACAATTCATAAGATTTATCAGACATTACATCAACAAAGCCTTCGTCAACAATATTCTCAGAATAGACACCCATAGCATCCAAACCAGCATGTTTTCCAGAATTTACATAAGCGGAAATAACGCCATTACTCATGGAATATATATTTGCTCCAATCATTTGAATCTGACATTCGTTCGTGTTAACAAAAAAATAATTGCCGTCAGTAAATTCATCAATATGTGACATAACCAGCGGATATGAATCTTCATCCGTTCCTGCAATATCGAATGTCGCTGCATACAATTCATGATTTAGATCGACTGAAAAACCATTTTGGCCAAGCCAGTTCTTTATCACCTCAATACTTTCCTCCACAGAAATGTCAGGAGTTCGGATGATATAAACTCCTACAGATTCAAAGTCGGGACATCGTACAAATTCAGTTTCTTTCATTACAAGATGCTCGTATTCAGCCTTCTTGATGGTAGAAACATCATCAGAATAGTTATTGATACACTCTTCAATCTTCCTTAAGACGCTATCCTCCTGTGACGAATGATCTGTTGACTGGATTGTGTTTTCTGAATCAAGATTTATATTTCCTGCGTCTTTCATCTCTCTACCCAACGAACACGCACATAAAGAGCAAAGCATAAATGTTTGTACTATGAATATTCTTTTTTTCATATTCACCTCATAGAAAAAAGTGCCTTTCGGTGAATTTAATTCACCAAAAGGCACCGCTCTGTCAACTTGAGAAGTATATCGATCCGTCAGCGCAACACCAAATATCCTCAGTAGCCGTAAATACAAAAGTAACATTTCCAGTCGTACTATTCCATAATTTGAAAGTCGATGTGTTCCCAGTGGTAGTAATACTCTTAGATCCACCTTTAATCCCGCCACAACTTGGGGAAGTAATTGTAACCTGTCTGCCCTGGCCTCCAGTAATATTCTCGCAATGAGCAATATATCCATCAGAACAATAGCCAAGAACGACTGTATCGGATGGTATATTATATGGGTAAGTTGAATGAGGATAGTAAGTAATCTCCCAATTGGCAGAACTCACCGCATTACATATTGTAGTAACGCTGAAAACTGTTGCCAAACAAGCAACTGTTGCCAGAAGCTTTTTTTTCAATTTCATAAGTTATCTCCTCCAATACAATAATGTAAGCAATTCTGATTCTGACAAGAAAAGGTTTTCGCATTTCTCAAAACAATCATTCTATGGAGATCAGAACTGCGGTCATATCTTTGTTTTTTCTTGTCTTCCTATCTGCTATAACGGAGCCTCCCTTCCTTCTTGATAGATTAACCATATCACAGGCATAAAAGAAAGTATTCAAACATGCAAGAATCCACTACATAAATGCAAGAACGACGTAACACATGTCAACACGGCACTAAATGTCATGCAAAACATAAGAATCTAGTGTATGATACTCTATTTTGGTGAAAACCATCACTAATAGTTCTCTTTAGCATAAAGATCTAATCGTTGCATAAGTGTTTCCGCTATCTGAGATGTTGAGCGGCTCTGTGTATAATAACTATTCACTTCCTCGCGAATTATCAGGTATAGTCTTCTATCTTGAAAAGAAATAGTATCAGCAGAATACACTGCTTCCAAGTAGTCATCAATTATTTCTTGAGTTAGTTTGGTTTGTCCCAATACATTTCCTTGTGCTACAAGGCTTTCGATTATTTCATCTGACACAGTTTCCGGATTAAGGAATGCTTTGCAGACCATATCTAGAACCTCTTGATTTACTGGCACTTCGCCATTCGCAGCCACCATTTTCTGAACTTCTGATGAGAATAAACCGCTCATTAGCTGCCAACATAATTCTGGATTATTTGCTGTTGTGGATAATGCAAGGCAACAACTGGGCATAGCAAGATGTACTGAACCATCGAAACCAGGGCTTCCGATAAAACAGATTCTATCGTTATATTCTTCTTCAAGTCTTGCAAACAGTGGCAAATCGAATACTGTAGCAGCACAAAGAAGACAATAGCCATCTGCGATGCCGCGCACTTCAGTGGAACCACTATTATCAGGAAGTGATGCTTGTGAGTATACAGCAAGATCAAGCAATTCTTTCAAATCTCCAATCGAAACTTTCTTATTCTTATCATAGATTCCCCAGATGTCTGTGAAATCATTGAATATGGCTGACTCAACAATATTCTCCGCAGTCCCATCCCATTCCGCATACATTGGCATAGCCAATTCGTCTGCTTTTTTCTTGACGTCAAACACGGACACGCTATTTCCTTGCGTGAATCGGCTTTTTAAGCCTATATTACCGTTCATCCAATACGAAGCAAATATCTGATAACACTTACCTTCTTTGTTCAGCATTAGATTTCTTGCTGTATCAGTAAGTCCACTCAATAGTTCTGGAGATGTATCCAAATATGGTTTGAGATCGGTTACCATACCGTTTCTACCCATATAATCATAATCGAAGTAGTAGCCATAAAAAATATCCGGTGTATGACCGTCTTCGAAATACTTCATCAAACTCAATTGTCCCCGCTGAACCTTATCTATCTCAACTCCGCTGAAGAAACGACCTAACTCATCCAAAACAACACGGTATTTCGTATTCGAAGTATTGAATTGATAAACAAGCCATTTTAATGGTATATCTTCAAACACTCCACATCCTCCAATAGATATTTTCATTCTCTGTGAGGCTTGTACCGAAGCATCATACGAAAACAATAAAACTTCGGAAGTTCCATCGCTGTACAGATATGTAATTGCAAAATGGGTATCATCTATAGGAATGTATTCTTCTGAATTTTTTAGGGCTTTTTTCTGCGGACGAATATCGACGCAGTTCCAATCTACCACTTTATCCAAGCTGAGCGTATCAAAGTTAAGTGCATACTCTCCATCACTTTCAAAACAGTATTTCCCTTGAAAACGTGGACTATACTCAGAAATCTCTTTATTGCTGACTATTCTTTTGCAACTATTATTTTCGAAGTCGATCCTGTGAATAACCATAGAGAAATCATCATAGTTTTGCTCGACAAAATAGCACTCTCCATTCTCTTCAAAAAAGGATTCCCCATAGGATATCATGCAATCTGAATGGGCTTTATTCTGAAGAATACCGTCAAAATTGTACTTTGCTACATCGTTTGTACCGCCAATGACAAAACCATCGGAAATAGTTTCGATAGATATCGGCATAAAATCCGGAGACACAGTACGTGTAACCTCTCCGGTTTCTTTTCCGAAAAAGACAGCTGTGAGCTCCAGATTAGACATATCCTCTCCCGCCTTTAATACATCAGCACTTCGAGCTCCAATGTATGCGTATTCATCGGTGAATACAGCTGAGGGCATCTGACTTCCCGGCATCTCTAATACAAATTCTAATTCTCCTTCCTCATCAAGCGTAAAAATGTCGGTTAAGCATGAAGAAGTATTTATGCTTCTATATAATGTTGATAAGCAATACTTATTACCATCCATAAGTACTTTAGTGTAGACAATCTCATAACCTTCTCGAATGGGAACAACAAAAAGGGAACAAGAATATTGATCTGATCCGGCAACTGTCTCAATCTCGCTCTTTCTTTTCTTACAACCAGTCCCTGCCAACGAAATGAAAACAGAAGCACAGAATAGAATCGATAGAAGTCTTCGGGCGACCATCTTTTCACGCATACCAGTAAAATGTTACAGAGCAATCAAGATCACAGCCATTATATGCTTTTAGTCTATACTTCGAACCAACATTCCCATACCCAGATAGATAAGGATAACTCCCTCCGCCATTCAATGAATCGATATAACTTGTACTTGTAGCTTGACTCAACGACGGATTGTTTCCGGGATTATAGGAATACAAGCATACTCCAAAATTGACCGGGCTATGAGGGCTTAACGGATAAACATTTTGACTATATCCTTCGAATTGGAAACCCGTTAGTTTAACATAACAGTGGGTATGATTTGCTCCGGATATTTGAGAATAATCAGATGTTCCGGTCATTTTACTGACATATGCTCCGACATGTAAGGTGCTATTATTTGCACTGACTATCCAAGTACAACATGTCAAAACCGAAGCTATCGTTACAACAGTAAAAACTTTCTTCAATAAACGCATAATCACATTCCCTTCAAAAATGCACTTGCTTCAAGCAAACCAATAAAATGTTGTGTTGCAATTTATTCCGCAGTTATTAAACGCTCTCAATCGATATTTAGAACCGACGTTGCCATATCCAGATATGTACGCGTAGCTACCTCCACCATTTATGCAATTTATTACCTGTGGGTTTATTGCCTCAGATAATTCCGGAGCATTGCCAGGATTATATGAAAACAGCATAATTGGCCAGTATACTCCTCCATGTCCAGTTGGCTTAACTCCAGCCTGATAACCAGTAAACTGGAATGAAGTCAAGTCAATATAACAATAATCGTGCTTTGCTCCGTATACTTGTGAATAATCTGATGTTCCAGTCATCACACTTTGTTGTCCACCAATTGTTAAATAGCTTGTATTGGCACTAACTACCCATGAACTACAACATAGAATACCTGACAAAACAAGAATGGCAACCAAACAGTTTTTTATTCGATTCATAACTATTATCTCCTTCTTCTTTTATCGACTTACAACCAAAGAGATGTCTATATGATTCTTCATCGAAGACTGTCTCTTCGCTAGTTAAAATGGTCTATTGGATTTGTTTACCACATTGGTCTGAACCTCTACTTGTATTGATTGTTTTCTCAGTCTATTACGATGACAACTGAGTTTAATCCGGGAATTCTCACGTTATTGTCTGCCACCTTTGATGCTCACACAAATATCTGATATGATTATACATGCCCTATTTTTCTGACATGCTATATAGAATGTAATAGTTCGTACAGCCATATCAACAGCAACAACTCTATGGCAAAGCATAATTCAAATATCTTCTCAGGTGAGCGCCCCCCCCTGCTTAATAATTTTTGATTTTTCACTCGATTGTTCACTTTCTAAGATTTTCTGGCACTCTATTTTCAAAAGCGCCTTTAAGACTTGGAATTCCCGCGTTTTTTACAGCTGTTCTTTTGACAGATCTTAAAATTGCAGACATAAACTTCGGTTCATTTGTCTTACGATTCGCCATAATACCAAACCTCCTTTTTTCTTGATAGGTTCAGCATATCACGTCTTGGGTTGGAAAAGATTAAATATGCAAGAGACCCCCTAAAATATGCAAGAATGCTATAGTGCGCACTAAATTACCATGATATACTGAAACTGAATATGATTCTAATCAGACATAATAGATTTTTCAGATAATTGTGACGTAATGAAGATAGTAGTTTTTGATGATAACGAAAAAGACTTGAACGAACTAGTCCGAATTGTTCATTTGTGGAAAAAACAACGTGGTTATTCGGATATAATTTTATATGAATATCTTTCTGCCGATCCTCTTCTTTTTTCGCTTACAGACTTCAATTCATATGATATATTTTTTCTTGACATAATGACCGAAAAGGATCCAAGCGCGGGCTTTCGTCTAGCAGAAGCAGTTCATCAACAAAATCGCCGAGCCATCATAGTTTTTACTACAAATAGTCAAGAATACTATGAAAGCGCTTTTGAAATATCAGCCTTCCGGTACTTGCTGAAGCCACTAAATCCACAAAAGGTATACGCAGCGCTTGATGAAATCTATTCCAAATCAAGAATTGCAACCGACGATACTTTTATCTTTCAGAGTGATCGCCAGAAAATGGTTGTCGGTAGTGATCAGATCCTATATCTCGAATCAATAACAACTGACCATCGAGCAAAACTTTTCTTGACAGATGGTTCTGTCACAGAGATTAGCCTTTCCGGCATCAGTTTTTCAAGCCTTGCCGAAGGAAAACTATCCGGAGATTTTTACCAATGCCACCGTAGCTACATCATCAACTTAAATTATATAACGAAATACAGCAATCATCTGATTATCCTGCAGACCGGCATTGAAATCCCCGTCAGCAGAAAGTATCGCAATGAATTGACCAACCGTATGATTGAACATTACAAAAAGGCATATTAGTATGTTTTGGACAATTTACGAGATCTTATTGAATATTTTTGAAGGATGCTTATTCACTTGGTTTGTCACAAAAATGCTTCCTAAAAAGAAGCGTGAACTCTTCTCATTTCTGACTTGTTCTCTTCTGACTGCCGCTGCTCTTTCGTCATATTTATTCTTCCCAATGCCTGACTGGGACACTTGGATTTTCATATTTGTCATTTTATATGCGTTACTCCTATTTGATGGAAGCATCCTGCAAAAACTATTCTGGTGCACAATACTGATTATTATGTCGATGGGAATCATTGGGATTTCGTATCATTTCGCAAGTTTGCTATTTGGTGCAAATTCCGATGATATTCTCTCTTCAGGCCACACACGCATTTTGTTTACTCTTTTAGCAAATTGTCTGGTGTGGTTCGGATTGTGGCTGATTAGCCGCCTTTTCCCACAAAAATCTTACTCCGTTCAACCCCCATATTTGCTCCTGATAGCCATTCTCTTATGCGTTTTCCTTGTTGACGTTTTCTTTAGGTTAAGAAAGCAGTACGAGATTCCTCTTATCTGGCTTTTTGCGGGGTGTTCTATTTCCATCGCAATTGCCATCATCGTACTGATAAATTACCGTCTTTTGGAAAAATACGAGAGAGAAAAACAAATCCTTCTTATCCAGGAAGAAATGCTTAAAGAAGCAAATAATCAGACAGCAGATCTTCAACATATATATGGCTCCATGATGCAACTACGTCACGATATGCGGTCATATATTCAAGATTTGCAGGAGATGGTAAAAAGCGGACAACTGCCAAACGCGCCTGCATATCTCAAGGATATGGAATCGCAAGTATTACCTCTATATAGTTCGGGAAACCAGACCTTAGATTCTGTATTGGCTGTAAAACTGAATAAGCTCCGTTCCAACGACATAGAACTTCGCGGATCAAATCTTCACTATACCGGAGGGATGAACATCTCTGATTTCGAGTTGTGCTCACTGATTTCCAACATGATTGATAATGCTATTGAAGCACTTAATGAGAGAAAAGACCGAGACGGTGACAGATATGTTTTCCTGCAATTTACATACTCTCCGGCAGGTCTTACGGTTATTTGTGAAAACCCACTTTTAGGCATTTCTCCAAAGATGCAACGTTCTTCTTTCCTCAGCAGCAAGTACGAACCTTATCACGGTCTTGGTATCTCAATAATGAAAAGAATAGTTGATAAGGCAAATGGCACCTTTGAAGTAGCGGTAACTGATGATCTGTTCAGAGTATTTATAATCATCCCCCCTAAGAATCAATCATGCACTGAATACAGGACGGCAATATCGAATGACACTAATTCAAAGACTCACTGATCATTTGATTCATAAGGAATATATCCCAAACGAAGACAGGGAAATCTATGAATACGGGTTCGACATTCTTATCTATACTGTTTGGTCTACTCTTGCCCTTCTTCTAATCGGCCTTGCTCTGAAACAGTTCTGGAATTCCGCTATTATTATTTCTGGTTTCTATACTTTCCAATCTTTCGGCGGCGGATACCATGCGGATTCACATCTGAAATGCTTTCTAACAATGACATGCGGATTGCTGACCGGTCTGGCATTTGTGTTCCTACAAGACCTTCCAATACTTCTACTTATCATTACAGGAATCAGTACAATCGTACTGCTCATGATTCCATTAACAATTCATCCGAACAAATCCTTTCTCGAGCCTAAAAGAAAGCCCTTGACGATACGCTCTATCATCATGACCCTTTCTGCTCTGATTCTCGTCATACTCGTAAGCATATTCTTTGACAAGTACTTATGCGCATGTACCGCCACCTTTTTCCTGGCAGCCGCTTCGCGGATCGCGGGGAAAATAAAGTATAGAAAACCCAATTGAAGACTGTTCGTTTGATGACTCTGAATGAAATGAGTAATAATCCTTTTTTATGGACATGTAGATTTGTTTTATTCCAAAGAATCGGAATGTTGCTAATTGAAAAAGGATTACAGCGGGTAAATATATTAGAATCTGCCTCCTGACTGGAGCAAGATTTCGAGTCAAGGCAATTTGCGAAGAAGTACATCTTTAATCAAGCTTGCCAGAAACAGACCAGAAAGAATAAGATATATATAGATTTTTATTGGGATATAAGAGATTTAGGAGCAGTACCTGCGAATTGGAAACAAAAAGCCTGGTTTGGAGGGACATAATGGGCATAAACATTTTGGTTCAAAAAAGAACAAACGAATTGGTATTTGAGTACACCCCTCAAAATGGAATTGAGTACCTGAAAAAGTGGAAAGAGGAACTAATTGAAGATACCCCGGACGATACTACTGAAGGGCTGAATATATGGGCGCATAAGATTTACCCTGAATATAGTGAAATACAATTCCCTAGCGATGAAAAGGCTGTATTCCCAATTGCAATAAGAGAAGGAGCATACTATAAGGTAAAAAACAAAGTATTTAATGTAAAGCATTCTTTTTACTTCAGCAAAGAAATAACATTTTCTACAAATTTATTTCTTTGCCAACAGAATGGCTATAGGGAATCGATACTTAGTGTGATAGATGATATGGTGGAAACTGACATTTTTATTGAGACAGATGAAGAAAAGTGTTCTGAACAGAACCATATTCCGTTCGAAGCATATAAGCAAATACTTGACATTTTCCCAAGACGAGCAGAGATACAAAAGTATTACCATTCTCGAATTTGTAATATCCTTTCAGAATACTTATCAGCAGCAGATAGTCGAGTAAAAGAATATGAAATCTATATGGAAAAAAAGAATCGAAGACTATCTGAGATAAAAAAATCAAGTGGTTTCTTTGACGAAGATAAACTCGAATCGTTGAAAAAACGCAGATATGGACTTATCCGAGAAGCTAGAGAATGGTTAGTCTATGCCTTGAGCAATTCTGAAGCTCTTACAGAAGATGACTTTCAAGAAAAAATACTGAATGTCGTATTATCGCTCTTTCCAAAATATATAGCAGCAATCAGAGAAGTGCGGTTTGCAGGTATTGATGCACATGATAAAATACCAGACTTCCTCTTAATTGATTCTAGTGGTGCAGTAGATGTTTTAGAGATTAAGAAGCCAAATAAAGAGTTATTGCGAAAAACGATGTACAGGAATAATTACTGCCCATCATGTGAATTGTCTGGGGCTGCAGTTCAGACTGAAAAGTATATCGTATGTTTACAACGAGCCGGAGACAAATGGAAAGAAAAACCACCAGAGAAAGTAGGATCAAGTATACCTGAAGGAGTGGATCTGAAGATTATCAATCCTTATGGCATGATCCTTATGGGAAGAACCAATAATATGGATACACAACAAAAGACAGATTTTGAAATAATCCGTCGTCATTATATGCATATTGTTGATATTATTTCATATGATGATCTGCTTAGCCGGATTGATTCTATATTAAAATCTGAAAAACTATATTGAATCATACAAATTGGCTATACAAGTATAGGGTATACCACGGTCTTGGAATAACTACCAACAAACGAATAGTTAAATCAGTTTTTTCTTCATTCTACAACAAAAAAGAGGTCGGACGCATCCAACCCCTTTAGGCATAGTCCGCAGACATCCGCCGCAATTCTATCTATATTATCACACATTCGATTGCTAAATGCAATATAAGTCAAAGCCACTTCTTCAATAGTCCCAACTTGCTCCTTGTATCAGTATATACAACCGAATTATAAATTGATGTTGAAACCGACTTTCTAAATGTTTCGATAATAGTTTCAAACTCTTTAATAAAAGATATTATTTCGGATTTAGGGCATTTAAGCAATTTCATCAAAAAACTGATAAGGATAACATAATCTACAATAGTATCGAATGTTATCTGTTTCATTCCTGTTTCGGATTCAATATATTTTCCGATTCTACTGTTTATCGCGCTAGTATGGAACCTCGTGTCAAACACAGTATTATTATGTGCCACAGCATTTCTCAAATCTTTAAGTGTATATAACATTATAGGAAGGATCTTCCCGTCACTATCTACAGATTTTTTTATTCCAACTTGCTCTGAAATCTCCTTGCGCGTTGCCTCGTTTAGGCAGTCTACAAAAGTTGCAAACTCACCAAGGCTAATGATTTCAAATATCGCCCATATTGGCAATGGCTGATCCTTGTCATAGTAATGGTCAACTACAAAACGTTTGCCATAATCTCTAGAAATTGCGCTGTACACTTTGTTTCTAAGATTCAATCTCTTGCTAAAGGCGCTCTTATAGGATTTGCTTCCAACTGGGAAAGACTTGTATGCTGTTAATAGTTTTGCATATATGTCCGCAAATCTTTTACTGTTAGCACTCCTAAGTACAACCTCTAACGCATAATTCTTGGTCACTGTTTCCAAAAACATGATCTTAGGATACATCATTGTCTTTAATGACATATCAAAACTATAAACAGCCTGAATCTCATTGAAGGACGAATAACTAAACATGTTGCTTGGTTTACCATAATACCGATAACCCTTGTACCCATGGAAATAACCCATGTATCGCAACTTGCGTTTTTGTGTGCTTCCTTCAATTGTTATGCCCTTATTTTTCCGCATATATGCCATCAGAGCATTTATTGTTTTTGGATGTTTTTTCATTGGATCCCCTTTATTGTGATATATTAATTGAATTATAGTTCATAGCAACACTATCATGCAATGATATCTCTATTCAAAATCAAGTCGATCCAATTAGATTTGATAAAGTATCGATTCTGAGATACAATACAGACAGTTCGAACCTTGATAAGTGAATAGTGATCATTTTAGCATGCAAACAGGTGCTAAAGGATTTACCTATTCATGAAGAAACCCGACCAAGCCACTGTAATTCAGTGCTAGGAAATGTGTAGGCGCGCCTACAAAATGCCTATAATACCCTGCAAAAACTCGTAGAATATAAAGAACCTATAGGTTTTCGCTACTACATGTCGTGTTTCAAAAATGATATATACTCAATATATAGGCGCAAGCCTTGAGTGGGAGTAATAACAATTGTTCAAAACCAAAACACCTTTATCCTCTTTGGGGCAAAAGAAATTAGCCTGACGGGATAGAGAGTTAAGAGAGAACCAAATAAGACCTTGTGACACCTTAAATGGTGTGCAGGGTCTTTTTTTATCCCTAAATATCTGGTTTTGGCGGGATTTATGGGGAAAAAGAGAGAGTTAGGAAGAGCAGACGGCGACTTGTCCTTGTCGGCGTCTGCGAGGATAGAGGGGTTTGCCCTGGAGAGGATAAAGAGGCTTCTTGCTCATAATCTTTCCCTCGAATCTGTTTCTTCAGTTGCCCCCTCGGAGCATTCGATAGCGTGCAAAGCATCCCATTCCTTTTTGAATTCGGGATCCTGAAGCATTTCATTCAAAACATCTCTAAACGTTGTTGCCATCAAAACTCATCTCCGTTTTTCTTTGTATCTCGCTCAGCCCGCGCAATAACTCTTTGTATCACAGACAACATAAGAAACAAATTCATCAGTTCCGAATTTGATTTCCTCAATCGGAGTAGATTCCGGTACTTCAATATCCTTTTCTTCATAATTGGTATTAATCATTAGAGCAAGGACATCACTTGCCATAATAAGCGCATGCAATAAATCATCCCCGGAAGTGTAACATCCTTCTATATCTGGAAATACTACAGAGAAAAGTCCGCTTTTCTCCTTTTTGAAAACGGCCGGATACGCGTAAATAGATTCCTTTTTCATTCGTTCAACCTCGTTAGTTTCAATACAGGCGTTCTGGGGCTGTACGATTGGATATTCTCCCAACACGGACCATTCTGTTAAACTGATCGTAAGAAATCTCAGGGCAGTCAGCATTTAGTCTTGCTGGACGCCGTTCCAACGCCTTAAGCATCTTGTTCTTCTGTCAACGGCTTCGATGTGTCAATCTTTTTTTAATAATCACATTTTGTTCGCAGAAACCCTGCGCAGGTAAATGTATTGATAAAAACATTATAGCATGTTCAGTGAGTATCTGATATGAAAGCAATGACGCTGAAAGTCAAATTATGCATTATTTGTTGGGAAAATGTGATTGCGGCTGCATGATTCATTGAAAAATCGAGGTCAAAAATTATGACCTCAAGTTATGGCAGAAGTGCATCGCGTAAAAGGCAAGCATCGCACGTATGTACACATCCGCGACGGATATACAATCTCCGTTCGTGAAACGAAGCGCCTGTTTCCAGACGCTTCGTATAGGTTTCTCGTACTGCTGCGCATTTCCATACCTGGTGCTTACCTCTATCGATAGTACAGTATAGTGAGCGTACTATCTCAACGACCTATGAACCCTTGCGCTCTCATTGACGGTTTGTGCTGATCCCGAAAAACATCCTGGGTGCTTTATTTAATGTCGTTGATCCAGTCCTCGACTAGGTCATTATACCATGCTAGGCGTTGGAGGTGAACCCTACCGTAAGTGGGAGCGAAAAAAGTAAAGGGGAGGATCAATGCTCTCCGCTTTTTTCATTAATTAGCTTAGCAGCTGCCCGATATCCACCTTCTTCTCCCATGCTGATAAAATCTTACTCGTCCTTACAATTCTTCTCGTATTCCTGAAGCATCTCAGGATTCGGTATCTCAAATGTGTAATGAATCCCGTATCCGCATTTTGGACAAGTCCATGTTTCACCGAATTTTTCTTTATGATACTTCATTCTGCAACCACAATCCGAACATGTTTTTATCATACCTATCACACCTCACTATTCTTGAATTTCTCGACTTCAGATTTCATTCTATCGTCAAGTAGCGGTGAATAAAGAGGATTCTTCATCAAGTCCGCATTGTCGAATCCGGCTTTAGGTAATATAGTGATTGCGATTCCGTCAAGGATATCCATGTCATCATATTTCTGAACATTCATGTCAATACGGTAATACATATAGGCAAGGAAATTATAAGGATCAGGGATGATATATTCATATCCGCCATAACTCCAGAAAAGGTGTGCAAAGTTAATCACGGCTTCTGGAGTTGTGCAATGTGAGAACAGGTACTGTCTCCAGCTTGCAAAAGTTTTGTCCCATCCGTAATCTATAATCTGCTGTTGAGCTCGATCTAACAAGGCTTCGTCTTGCTCGTCAGTAAGCTCCTCGTCGTAGGGACGATTAAACAAATACAATGTCTCATTATCAATATTACTCATTTTCTTTTCCTCCATTTTGAACCTGGAGCAAACAGGTTCGGGTTAGAATCATAAAGTCTCTGCATTGCTTCATTGACCTTACTCATCGATTCGATGTTGGGTCTGTAGTGACCACTTTGATTATCTATTGATAGGATTTTGCCTTTCCTAAAAGTGATCATGCCTGCACACTGAACTTGAGGATCTTTACCTCCAATCAATGTCGGATGAGGCGCCCTTTTCCTACCATCATTTGGATTAACACGCTTTCCAATTATAATATTACCATTCGTGTCCATAACATAGGTTAAGGGTCCATCCGGAACCTTTCCGTCTACAACAACCTTGTTCCCGTTTACAGCATCTTCTATTGTTGTTGCGGTCGGATTGTGGAAGTATCCATTGCTACCGTAGATATCTGGATCTTGTTTATCAACATCGCGCATTGCCCCAACTACATGATATGAATCCGCATAAGGCTGAGATCCGCCTCCTGTACCGGAGTATATGCTGCTTGAACCGCTGCCCACGTTAATCACCTCCCCTCATTTTTGTTGTCCAGTCCTTGTAATGCACAAAGGTGGTACGGTCAGCAAGATCGCCAAAGATTGAATCGGGCATACTGCCATATATGAGAACAAATTCCGGTTCAAGTTCATCAAGCATGGCTATCAACCCTTCTCTGAAATAACGTTTGTTCTCTTTGCCTTGAACACAACCGTAAGTGCCTACTGATACGATACTGTGCTTGGGAAGTCCGACAAAAGCAAACTTCTCTGGGAGAACGGAAGTTGTATAGCTTCTCTCATCCCCCCAACGGACGTTCGGTATCACATAGATTCCGTGTAACTGAAGGTAATGACCTATTGCTCTGTTCATATACGTGTTCGCAATCTGAAGAGTCAAGGGCATGTCCCGATAAAGGCTACAATCTGGACTTACAACACCGGGAAATTTCTTGAGTTCGTCAAGATATTCATCTGTTGCAGAAATCACATCGGAAAACTTGGTATCATGTTCATAGAAAACCACAAATTCACTGTAATCCTTGCTTCGTTTTATGAGACTGAAAGGGATTGTGTCTTTAGGGAGCACGATCTTCTTGGGGGGATTGATGTATGGAATCTCGAAAATCCCTTTAAACTCTGCCGAGCGCACGAGCTCTGCTCTAAAACCATCATCTATAACAAAATTTTTATTTTTCATATTAAAACCTTTCTCCGCAAAGCGGATAAGAATATTTGTTGTTCTTAACCCGTCTCCGTGATAGAATGGCTTTGCTACAAGTGATTTATCACGGAAAAGGCAGGTGGTTGCGAAAGCGGCTATTTGCCTTTTCTTTTGTTTTATTTCAACTACTATCAAACATATCTAGAGACTCCTCTGTCAATTCGCACGTTCGCGTGTTCGCTAAAATCTAACACAATTATATCCATACTCCTTTCATCTCGTCAAGAACATTGTTACATTCATTACATATTGTGTTTTCGCCAGTTTATTTCATCATTGATTTCGAGACAAAAATATTGATTTCTTATATGCTTACATTTATAATGTAAGCATATAAGCGAACGTGCTTACCATCCAGAAAGGGGTTATCATATGACGGGAGAGTTTGGAAAATTTATTGAGAAAAAACGAAAAGAGTCCAATAAAACTCTTCGAGGGTTAGCTACTGAACTTGATATTGCTCCGGCTTATATGAGCGATATTGAGAAAGGACATCGTTATCCACCGGATAAAGAAAAGCTTGATATTATCGTCAAGGTACTATCTTTATCCAAGGATGAAGCTGATCTCATGTTTGATCTTGCAGCAAGAGAGAAAGAAAATACAGTGTCCCCTGATCTCCCAGAATACATTATGGGAAACGAGAAAGCTAGAGTAGCTCTTCGTATTGCAAGAGATAACAATGCATCCGAAGAGACATGGCAGAAAATAATAGATCTACTGGAATCTGAGGATTAGTACCAGTGCTTTACTTTAGCTATAGTCAAAATCAACTTGAAAAGCAGGCTCTTGAGACTTTGGCTTCGTATGATAAGCAGTTGCTTGTAACACCCAAACAGATTGATGTTTATGATGTGATAGAGAAGTTACTTGATGTTCCATACGATTGGAAATATCTTACACCAGACCAGTCAATCCTTGGCGCTACTGCATTTAATCCGGGTTTCATTTGGGTTTGGCCGGAACCAGTGTATCGTGATGGTATGAAACCATATATAGTACCGGTTGAGAAAGGAACGATCCTAATAGACAGCACTCTTACAGAACGCGGTAACATAGGTCGAGAGAATTTTACAGTGATGCACGAGGTATTTCATCAGGTATTGCATAAGCGGTGTTTTCGTAACGAACCACCGAATTATGCTCATTTCTCGAAGAACCCTGAATACGACAGCAATGGACATAAGAAGCTTAAGACAGCTATAGACTATATAGAGTACCAGGCAAATCAATGTGCGGCATGCTTTTTAATGCCGAGAGATTTAGTGATTGAAACATTCGATAAAATGTTCTCTCGTACATCGTACAGCAGATTAAAGTGGATATATATTGATAACCTTGTACGAGACATGGCATATGAATTTAATTCATCTGAGACGGCAATGAAATACCGCTTAGATAATTTGAATATATTGAGAAAAGTAGGAGATGGAAAGTATTATGAACCAATCAACATATAATTCATTAAAATCTTTTATTTGGGGGATGGCTAACGATTCCAGAAATGGTTGCTCGATTTTGTGTTTGCTATGACCGAACATCCGGAGAATCGATAAATACAACGGAGATGGTTATATGAGTCTTAAAGAAACAAGCAAGTTTATATCACTTATACTTAGACACAAGCCTGAAGCAATTGGGATAACACTTGATGAGCATGGTTGGGCTAATGTCAACGAACTTATTGAAGGAATATCGAAGACACAACCAATTGATATGGCTACGTTGGAGCAGATAGTTGCAGAAGATGAGAAGCAACGCTATTCGTTCAATGAGGATAAGACATTGATTCGAGCAAACCAAGGGCATTCTATTCCTGTAGATGTTGAACTTGAAGAAAAAGAACCGCCAGAGTTTTTATATCATGGAACAGGTGAGAAATATGTAGAATCAATAGATGTTCAGGGTTTGATTCCGAAGTCTCGGTTATATGTTCATTTGTCATCTGATTCAGATACAGCTAAAAAAGTTGGACAACGCCATGGGAGCCCTGTGATCTATGTAGTAAATAGCGGAAGAATGTTCCGTGATGGATATATATTCTATCAATCTGTTAACGGTGTCTGGCTGACTAAAGAAGTTCCTTTGCATTATTTGGATAAACAGGAGGCATGACGAATGTCGGAGAATGATAATGAAGACAAGAAAAAATATATAAAGAACAGCACCGCCGATTTTCTTGTGTTTACTAAGAATGCCGGTGATACTGTTGAGGTTCGAGTGCAAGACAATAATGTCTGGCTCACGCAGAAGGCGTTAGGGCAGTTGTTTGATGTTGACCGTAGCGTTGTTGCTAAGCATTTGGCGAATATCTTTAAGGAAGAAGAACTTAATGAAGATTCAGTTTGTGCAAAATTTGCACAAACTGCTGATGATGGTAAAACATACCAGTATAAGTTCTATAACCTTGCTGCTATTATTGCTGTAGGATACAGAGTGAATTCTGTACGCGCAACACAATTCAGACAGTGGGCTACTAAGGTATTAGAGACTTTTACAAAGCAAGGATATGTGCTTGATAAGGAGAGACTAATTAACGGGCAGATATTCGATGATGACTATTTTGATCACTTGCTATCCGAGATTCAGGAAATCCGTGCAAGCGAGAGGCGTTTCTATCAAAAGATAACTGATATATATGCGACGGCAGTTGATTATTCGCTTGATAGTAAGATCACTCGTGACTTCTTTGCTACCGTATGACGATGGCTGACTGGGCAGGAAAACTTGATGCTTTCTTAA